>OMGF01000962.1_pt1 | contig 21884 bp, 15 predicted proteins | sample 1645861 | NCBI WGS metagenome assembly OMGF01 (sample SAMN05578586, study PRJEB25193) | human gut metagenome | biome: Human Microbiome; feature: human-associated habitat; material: feces | host: Homo sapiens | place: USA:Birmingham
TCCAATGTGCTGGGTACGGTCAATCCCGTCAAGGAGATGATTGCTTTTGCCCATGAGCAGGGTGTTCCGGTGCTTGTGGACGGTGCCCAGTCCATTCCCCACATGCCGGTAGATGTGCAGGATCTGGATGCCGATTTCTTCGTTTTCTCCGCGCACAAGGTGTATGGTCCTACGGGGGTAGGGGTGCTTTATGGTAAAGAGGGGTGGCTGGATAGGATACCTCCCTATCAGGGCGGTGGAGAGATGATTCAGCATGTATCTTTTGAAAAGACTACCTTCAATGAATTGCCCTTCAAGTTTGAAGCCGGTACGCCGGATTATATCGGTACTACCGGACTTGCCAAAGCTTTGGACTACGTTTCGCTGGTTGGGATGGACAAGATTGCCGCCTATGAACACGAATTGACCCAGTATGCCATGCAACGGCTGAAAGAGATTCCCGGTATGCGTATCTTCGGCGAGGCAGAAGACAAGGGTAGTGTCATATCGTTTCTGGTAGGTGATATCCATCATTTTGATATGGGTACATTGCTCGACCGTCTTGGCATTGCCGTACGCACGGGACATCACTGTGCCCAACCATTGATGCAGCGTCTTGGCATCGAAGGAACAGTGCGTGCATCTTTCGGGCTTTACAATACCCGGGAGGAGATAGATGTGCTGGTGGCAGGTATAGTTCGTGTCAGCCGGATGTTCTGACCAAAGCAAAGCTTTGCAACCTTTCTTTCATTCCTTGCGTCTAATATGTCAACAACTAAAAAAATGAATTATGTTAGTAACAACAACCCCGACTATTGAGGGTGGACGTATCACCCGCTATTATGGCATCGTTTCCGGTGAAACGATTATCGGTGCCAATGTATTCCGCGATTTCTTTGCCAGCATCCGCGACGTGGTGGGTGGGCGAAGTGGCTCTTATGAAGAAGTGCTGCGCGAAGCTAAAGATATAGCCTTGCGCGAGATGCAAGAACATGCCCGTGCTATGGGTGCCAATGCCGTGATTGGTGTAGACTTGGACTATGAAACGGTAGGAGGCAGTGGCAGCATGTTGATGGTTACGGCATGCGGTACGGCTGTAACGGTGGAATAAGTTCGCTCTACTATATTACAACATAGGAAGATATAAGAAATGGCAACCCTGTGAATGGTTGCCATTTTCTTTATAAGGAGTATCTTTTATCGGTTATTTGTACCAATCCTTATAATCTGTTCCATTGGAATTGACCCAATCCATAAAATGTTCAAAGCTCTTGTCTATCGGCTGGGTTTCAGGAGTATTGAAGTTTGTGGCTCCACTTAGATGAATGGCAAAAGGATAGTTGCCATTGGCTACATAATAGCTTGTCGGTACAGAGGACAAATCCTCTTCGGTATGGAATAGAGCCATGTCTGCCTTTTCAGTAGGAGGATAGTTGACCAAATGCACTTCGATGCGTGATTCTTCCAATTCGTCATGTACCATGATGAATGGATTATAAGGGGGAATTCCAAGCGTTTCGTGTGATAGTGGAGTCTTGAAGGTGTTCTTTATCTTATATGTAGCGGTTTTTGTATTTCTCTCTGTTACATCGAGCGCACTTAGAAATACATTGACGGTAGCTTTGGAAAGGTCTGTATCCAGTCCTTGTCCGTTGAAACTTGTGGGGGCTTCCAATATTTCAGTTGACATATTGCTGCGTTCTGTATTCAGTTGGTAAGCGAAACCATTTTTGAAAGTGGCACCGGACCAAAGCAACTCATAGGTGTCTTCTGTAGAAAGGACCTGATTGGCATCATTGAAGTTCAATACGGACTGGTATTTTACAATAACATCATTCAAGTCATAGTCACCCTTTCTGGGCCAATTATCTTCGAAAGCGATGATTCCTTTGTATTCCAGACTGTATTTCTTATCCTCGTTGCCACCGTCAGGTTTGATATCAGGAATATCCGGATTGATGATGGCTTCGATGGGGTTGGACCATACGTTGAATTGTATATCATTATAGTCTTGGTCTGTCCAATCTTCAAAGGACAATACGACAAAATCATCGATGCGGAATGCAGCTGTATGTGTACGGCCGTCCCCATTCAGCTTTGTAGTAGAGTAGAAAGGCTTATTGTTTCCGCCATAGAAGCTGTCATTCAATAGGAACCATCCGATTTTTACTCCATTGGGAAATACGGTGCCTTGGTCCACTCCGTCGGGGTCTATGTAATGAAGCTTTACACTTTCACCGCCTTGTAGTCCGGAAGCCTTTTTATTATAATAATTATCCATCAGAGTGTTTGGAAAAACAATGCATTTGGGGGCTTTTTTAATTTCACTTAAAGATGCGTCTGCCCTATAGCAATAATAGCCAAAGGCGCTCGCTGCACCGCTGGTTCCTCCAATTATCCGGATGGATACTTCCGCATTGCGCCCTTCCGGATCATTGATTTCAAAATCTATGGCTTGTCGGTATTGCTTAGGGCATGTGCCTCCTTCCTTCAAGGTCGTATTGATGATTGTCAATACATCACCGGGAATTGTGATTTTGTTGTCTGTGTCTAAATAATGAGGATATCCTTTGGAGCTCCATGTTCCTAATACATGGTATCCTTTGGGTGCCTGCCATCCCTCCGCCCGTGTTTGCGGATTATCATCGGTGGAATCCCATTTGATGTCGGCAGTAATGGCATCTCCTGCAATAACTGTTTTGAAGAGGGTGGGGACCCCTATATAAGAAGTATAGATATATGCTTCGTCCCCATGGTCCGAATTGATGATTTCCTTGCCGCTATATGCACCGTTACCGTCTGTCATGCGTCTGATGACCGGTTCCAGGTCTGTGCGTTTTATAATCTGGCCATCTTTGTCAATCGTGAACGGGTCTTCAAGATAGATTTCAAAAAGTACTTTATAGCCTTCGGGGACATCATACTTTACGTTTACTTGGATGGAAGATGTCGTAGAAAAATCAAAAGAGTTGGGAGTCTTCTCATCGTCTTTTCCATTATCGGGATTGTAGACGTCATGTTCGCATCCTATGGATAGGAATGCCAGCATAATGCTGCATAATGTCAAAGCCAGCATCTTGCATGTCAGGTTAGAATAGATTGGTTTCATAATGCCTTTGTTTTTAGCTTGTTTACTTGTTGCAAAGGTACTATAAAAGTTGTAATATATATCTATATGTGCTCTGTTCTTCTCATTAAATACAAAAAATAGGTAAAAAAGGGTACTGCTTGTTGTTTTATTCGCCAGTATAAATACATGCTTGCTTGGATTTCTTTTCTTTTTCATTTGCTTATTTCGTTTCAAATCAATATTTTTAGGCTTTCGTTCAACCTTTTAATACGAATAAATGCTATGGACCAAATCCTATTCTGGCTGGTTCCAGCCGCTTCTATTATGGCACTTTGTTTTGCCTGGTATTTCCATCGTCAGATGATGAAAGAGAGTGAGGGTACGCCTCAGATGATTAAGATTGCCGCTGCTGTGCGCAAAGGTGCTATGTCTTACCTTCGCCAACAATACAAGATTGTGGGCTGGGTATTTCTGGGGCTGGTTATCCTTTTCTCCATTATGGCATACGGTTTCGGAGTGCAGAACTCCTGGGTGCCGATTGCTTTCCTTACCGGAGGATTCTTTTCCGGACTTTCCGGCTTTTTGGGTATGAAGACGGCCACCTACGCATCGGCTCGCACTGCCAATGCGGCACGCACATCGCTGAATGCCGGACTACGCGTGGCTTTCCGTAGCGGTGCGGTGATGGGACTGGTAGTGGTTGGCCTTGGCTTGCTTGATATATCTTTCTGGTATCTGTTGCTGAATGCTGTAATTCCGGAAGATGTAATGACTCCCACCCATAAACTCTGCATCATTACCACTACCATGCTGACTTTCGGTATGGGCGCTTCCACGCAGGCATTGTTTGCACGCGTAGGTGGCGGTATCTATACAAAAGCTGCCGATGTAGGTGCCGACCTTGTGGGAAAGGTGGAAGCCGGTATCCCCGAAGACGACCCGCGTAATCCTGCCACGATTGCGGATAATGTAGGCGACAATGTAGGCGACGTGGCAGGTATGGGGGCTGATTTGTACGAAAGTTATTGCGGTTCTATCCTTGCTACGGCTGCCCTCGGTGCTGCGGCTTTTATCCACTCGGGTGATACGCTGATGCAGTTCAAGGCCGTAATCGTTCCGATGCTGATTGCAGCCGTCGGAATATTGCTTTCCATTATCGGTATCTTCTCCGTGCGTACCAAAGAGAATGCGAAGATGAAGGACTTGCTGAACTCACTGGCTTTCGGTACTAATCTCAGCTCTATTTTGATAGTTGTCGCCACTTTCTTTATCCTGTGGTTGCTGAAGTTGGACAACTGGCTGTGGATTTCCTGCTCCGTGATAGTGGGTTTGATAGTAGGTATCATCATCGGGCGGTCTACGGAGTACTATACTTCCCAATCCTACCGTCCTACCCAAAAGCTGAGTGAAAGCGGAAAGACCGGTCCGGCGACAGTCATAATTTCCGGTATAGGCTTGGGAATGCTTTCTACGGCTATTCCGGTGATTGCCGTGGTGATAGGTATCATTGCTTCTTATCTCTTTGCTTCGGGCTTCGACTTCTCTAATGTGGGTCTGGGGCTCTATGGTATTGGCATTGCCGCAGTAGGTATGCTTTCTACATTGGGCATCACGCTTGCTACAGATGCTTACGGACCGATAGCTGACAACGCGGGTGGCAATGCGGAAATGTCCGGTCTGGGTGAAGAGGTGCGTAAGCGTACCGATGCGCTTGACTCCTTGGGCAATACTACAGCCGCTACGGGCAAAGGCTTTGCCATCGGTTCCGCCGCTTTGACGGGATTGGCTTTGCTGGCCTCTTATGTCGAGGAAATCCGTATCGGGCTGACCCGCCTCGGGACTACCGAACTGTCGCTTCCTCATGGCGATGCCGTGGCTCTTCAAGATGCCACTTTCTTCGACTTTATGCATCACTACGATGTGACGCTGATGAATCCGAAAGTTCTTTCCGGTATGTTTCTGGGCTCGATGATGGCATTTCTTTTCTGTGGATTGACGATGAATGCGGTAGGGCGTGCAGCGGCCCATATGGTAGACGAAGTGCGCCGCCAGTTCCGCGAAATCAAGGGAATCCTTACGGGAGAAACGGAGCCTGATTATGAGCGTTGTGTGGCAATCTCGACGAAAGGGGCGCAACGCGAGATGGTGATTCCGTCACTGATAGCTATCATTGCTCCGATTGCGACGGGACTTATTTTCGGTGTTCCCGGTGTGCTCGGCCTGCTGATTGGCGGATTGAGCAGTGGTTTCGTGCTTGCCATCTTCATGGCAAATGCCGGTGGTGCATGGGATAATGCCAAAAAGTATGTGGAAGAAGGCAACTTTGGCGGCAAAGGCAGTGAAGTCCACAAGGCTACAGTCGTGGGTGACACCGTAGGAGACCCGTTCAAGGACACATCCGGTCCGAGCTTGAATATCCTAATCAAGCTGATGAGCATGGTAGCCATTGTGATGGCAGGGCTTACGGTTGCGTGGAGTCTGTTCTAGAAAGAGTTTTTCCCCGTATCCCACCAAAGGCGGGTGGCGCCGTTATCTGCGCCACCCAGTTTTTCCGTGAGGGTGGCGTATTGTGCCGGGTCGGCAGTGGCGGCGTCCGTCGAGAACGGAAGGCGGCGGATCATGATATCCGTATCAATCACTTTTCCGGTGTTGTTTTGGACCTTGAAAAGTTTGGGGTATCCGGTACGGCGTTGCTCAGCCCATGCCTCATAACTTTCGGGCCAGCATGCCAGCCACTTCTGGGTAATAATCTTTTCGAGTTTCGTCTCTATGTCTGCATCTTCTTCCCATTTGGGGGATATGGTAATCAAGGCTTTCATGTCCTTGCCTACCTTACCGCCCGAGACTACATCTTTATAATCGGCAGGGGTTTTGTCGCTTTCCAGATATTCGGAGGCACCAGCACAGTCCCACTGTGTAAATGAAGTACTTACCCCGTATTCATAGCATGTGCGGGGATTCTCTTTGGTATAGCCGCGGAGGGCTGCTTCGGCCCTGAGCAGCCAGACTTCCGCCGCACTCATCAATACGGCTCCGGTCTTTTCGCCGATGGTACTTGTGTTGAGGGAAGAGCAAAAACTGTAAATGTTGGCGTCACCGTCTTTCATGGGTAAGCCGATGGGAATGCCTAACAACTGTTTTTGATAACCTTCGAGAAGGGCGGTGTTATACCATTTCTTGCCACGCGGGTCCTCATAACCGTTGACAATGGATTCCATCGAGGCATTCATGTAGACTTCACCCCAACCGGCAACGGCACACAAAGGATTGATATAGTTCTTGCCCATTACAGCGATGGTTTCCCTTGCACCTTCCAGTACACCTTGATTGTCATTCAGTGCTTTGGTTGCTTGGTCTTTGGCAAGTGTTGCATCTACATTGGAGATGCGCATGGCAAGGCGCAAACGTAGTGAGTTGGCAAACTTTAACCACTCCTTCAAGGTCTTGCCGTTGGTCAGCATATCATACTCTTTGAATTTGTTGTTGTCACCGCCCTCGTCCAGGTATTCCCTTATCAATTGCTGCCCTTCGTCCAGGTCTGCAAAGAAGCGTGTATAGGCTTCTTGCTGTCCGTAAACCCGGGGTGTCTCACCCAGTTGATGGTAGACCAGCGGACCGTATGTATCGGCAATGCGGTGCATCAGTTCCACTTTCAAAATTTCGGTAATGCCGAGGTAGCCTTTCAAGTTGTCATTGCCATAAAAGTTCTTTTCTGCCTTCTGCACCTCCGTGTAGACATATCCGTAAGTACATTGCCATGCGGCATTGGTCCAGCCTGAGTTCAGGTTGTAGCAGGCGTTGGATTTCATGAATTTAGGAATAGGGTCCATGAAGTAGCCGGAGAACATGTCATGGTTCAGGGATTGTGTCATCTGCCATACCCAATTTAAGCCAACAGAACCTATATTGAAGTAGATGCCCGACTGTATGGGTTCGAATGGAGCAGTCAGGTTCTGGAAATCTATTTCCTTTTTGTCGTCCGAGAAACCTCCCTTGATTTCGTTGTCGTTCTCAAAACCGCCGGTGCAAGCTGCAAGCAGCAATATGCTATGGCAGAAAAGGAATATGATGCACTTGTTTTTCATAAGGTATTCATTTTAAAAGGTTAATCTTAGGTTAAAGCCGATATTCCGGGTAGTAGGCATGCCAAACACGTCTACTCCTTGATTGTTGTTGCCTACGGACATTACTGCATCGGGGTCGAACGGTGCTTCCTTCTTTAAGAAACACAAGTTGCGCGCTGCCAATGATACGTCGATTCCCTTTATGAATCTACTGTTTTCCAGTATCGTTTTCGGGAAAGAATAGCTCAGTGATACTTCACGGAGTCTGATGCAGGTTGCGTCGTACATATAATATTCGGAGATGGCATTTCTGCCGCCTACTGCGCTGTAAAATGCTCTCGGGTCGTTGAACTTCTGTCCCTGGTATTCTACATATCCCCGGGTGCGGGCATCTTCGGTGACTTTGGTCACGCCGTTGGCATCCAACTCAGACTGTGTCAGTGACATGACTTCGCCGCCAAAGCGGAAATCTATCAGGAAATAGAGCTCCAGGTTCTTGTAGGTAAGTGTGTTGCTACATCCCATGGTGAAGTCAGGATTGGCATTCCCAAGCAAATCCTTGTTTCCGGTATTTCCTAAAGGCCTTTTGCTGGTTTCATCAACCATGATGCTGCCATCCTCGTTACGGCGGAAAGCATTTCCATAAATATCCCCCAGGCTGCCTCCTTCTTTGACACGCATCTGATAGCCTGCGTTGAAACCTTCTTCGTAGTAGGAAAATTCCGGATAGTCAGGATGCAGGGTCACTACTTTGTTCTTGTTGGCGGACATGTTGATGAGACTCTTCCACGAAAAGTTTCTGTATAGTAGCGGAGTGGCGTCTACCGTCAGCTCAAAACCCTGGTTACGTATTTTTCCGGCATTGACATACCGGTATTTATAGGTGGAGCCCGTAGGATTGTCCATTCTCAACAACTGGTTCTTGGTATTGGTCTGATACCAAGTGAAGTCTATCCCGAAGCGGTGATGGAAGAAGCGCCATTCTGTACCGAATTCGATGGAGCTGCTGATTTCCGGTTTTAGGTCACCGCGCTGTTCTACGGTATTTACATTGATACTGCCGCCTACCATGATGATGTCTACCGGATTGGTGATTCCTATCGGGAGGTCATTACCGACTTCCGCCCATGAAGCGCGCACTTTTGCAAAACTTATCCATTTGGGCAGGGAGCAGGTTTTGTTAAGAATCCAGGTAGCTCCTATGGAGGGATAGAAGAATCCGGTATTCTTGCTGTCTGTGTGGGCTAATGTGGATGACCAGTCGTTACGTGCGGTAATGTCCAAGTATAGTAGTCCTTTCCAGCCCCACTGCATGGTGGCAAATACTGATTGGAGCGTGCGTTTGCTGTCGATGCTCTGATTTACGGCTGCTTTGGAGTCCATCACTACATTGGGAACGGTAAATACATTCGGTTTGTAGAGGGAAGCAAGCCTTGAGTCTATCGTCAGTGAATTGACTTTACTCATGTTGATGCTGGCTCCCAGTGCCGTATTGAGGGAAAAGTCATCAAATTCCTTGTTGAACAAGACCATTGCGTCACCGTAGACTTGGATTTCCTGGCTGTCCGACCAGATGTAACGTCCGTTTTCCTTGTCCTCGTATTTGCCGGCGATGTTGGGAGCTGTAGTGGCATACATCTTATTGTCGAATTTATCACTGATATAATCCACATTACCCCGTACCTGCAGGCTGAAGTAGTCCGTAATGTGCAGATTGGCTCTGGCCGATGCCACAGCGCGATAACGCTTGTAGCCACTGAGCACGCGGTTTTTCAGCCAGTAGGGATTCTGTCCCCATTCACTGACGGTACCATCTCCATTCTTTTCAATCCAGTTTTGTGTCATCATATTGCGGTCGGCATTCCACGTTTCAAAGTTTTCTCTGTAAGTGCTCATGTCTACGCCACGTGGGAAACTGTACAAGCTGACCAGCGGATTCAGATAATAGCCGCCGGTAGCAGGGGAGTTCTTGACGGTTTGGGTCATTAGTGTTGCAATGCCGTCCAGTTTCAGCTTGTTGTTGAAGAGGCTGGCCGTTTCGTGTAGGTTCAGGTTATTCTTCTGTAGTTTGTTATTGTCCACAATTCCTTTAGCCGTGGTGTTGGCGTATGAGAAATAAGTTTGTACCTTTTCATTTCCGGTAGTGATGGCCAGCGAATTGAAAGTGGTGATGCCATTGCTGAAGAATTCGCCTATGTTGTCATAGTCCGTTACATTGCCTTTTGTACCCCAGCTTGCCGTACCGCCATCTTCGTTCCGGCCGTATGTATTTTGGAATTCGGGGGTACTGATGGCGTGACTTACGGTCAGGTTGGAGGAGAATGTAACGCGCTGCAGTCCGGCCTTTCCCTTTTTAGTGGTGATCAGAATGACGCCATTAGCTGCCTGCGAACCATAAAGCGCGGCGGCAGAAGAACCTTTCAGGATGTTGATGCTTTCTATGTCGTCCGGATTCAGGTTGGAAATCCCGTCACCGGCATCACGGTTCAATCCATCGTAGTTACCGCCGATTACGGTGGAGGTGGATTCTGTTGAGCTGTTCAGCATAGGAACACCGTCAATTACGTACAAGGGCTGGTTGTTGCCGCTGGCAAATGCAGAGCGTGCACCGCGAATGACGACTTTGGCAGAACCTCCTAAATTGGCGGTTTTATTGATTTGTACTCCGGCCGTCTTTCCTGCCAGTGTATTAATCATGTTCGGCTCTTTGGCACGGGTCAGCTCACTGCTGCTTATCTGTTGGGTAGAATAGGTCAATGAGGACATTTTCTTCTGGATACCCATGGCGGTTACCACTACTTGCTCCAGGGCGAGGCTCTTTTCTTCCATCCGGATGTGGAGATTATTTCTACCGTTCAGGGCAATGGTTTGCGGTTCATAACTGATGTAGGATACGACAATAGTGGCATAAGGAGGGATATTCATACTAAATTCTCCTTCGGTATTGGTGATAACACCATTGGCGGTCCCTTTTTCAAGAATGTTGGCACCGATAATCGGTTCGCCTTTGGAGTCCGTCACCTTTCCTCTTACAGTAGCCATTTCCTGCAGAGTGTCTGTCTTATCCTCAGCACTCCTGCTGTTTTTGGTTAAAACGATGTTTTTGCCTTCCATCACATACTTGATGTCTGTCCCTTTGAACATTTGGTCAAGTACTTCGGAAACAGTTTGGTTGCTTGCATTGATGTCGACGGTACGGCGTACATCGACGTTCTGTTTGTTATATACAAATAAGTATTCTGTTTGCGATTCAATTTGCTCGAGAACTTGCCCTACCCTCAGCCGGGCATTTTGAATGCTGACCCTGGCATTCTGAGAGTAGCAGTTCCCGCTGTACACCTGAAATATAACAAGCAGGAGAAGGAATAATGTGATTTTCATAGGTTTGCAATAATTGCTTAAAATCTAATTTTTTTAGATAAAAAAGCCTCATCAACAAAATTTTTCTCATATCTTTGTCACTGTGTTAAGTTAATAAATTGATTAAGGTCGATTTTTGACTGTTTCGGATCGGAAAGTATGGGGGTACTTTCCGATCTTTTTTTTCTTACTCATATATAACAATTGAATCCTTTTCTTCGTTGATGCGGAACTTGAAAGGATGGTCTTTCGAGATGGTCCGCAGTATATGTTCGATGCCGTCCTGCTCTCTGAACTTGCCGGTAAAGCTGCCGTAGTTCAGCAGTTGAGGACTGGCAACGGTTATCTTTACATTATAGTATTTCTCCAGTCTACCGAGGATACCGCTGAATGGAGCGTCGTCAAAACAGTATAGTCCCTCTTTCCAGCGTAGATATTCATAGGAAGGAAGGACGGCCTTTCTACATTTTCCGTTTTCATTGAGAAATACCTCGTCTTTCTGCAACCTGGTGATTATCTGGCTGCTGTTGGCCGGATAGATATCGACGATACCTTCCACCAATGTGGTTCCGAACTCATGGCTCCCACTGTAGGCACAGACGTTGAAACTCGTTCCTACAACTTTTACCTTGTTCGTTTCTGTATGTACATAGAATGGGATATTCTTGTTTTTGGCTACTTCAAAGTAGGCCTCTCCGTCCAATTCCACATTTCGTTCGTTGCGTCCGAAGTTGGCGGCATATTTCATGGTGGACTTGGAGTTCAGCCATACGCGTGTTCCATCGGCGAGGGTAATTTGGGCCCGTTGTCCGGCAGGCACAGTGACTGTTTGCAACTGCACCTCCTTGTTATATAAAAAGTCGGAGGTGATGAAATAACCGGCAATGGCGACAATGGTGACGGCGGCTATACGGGCCGCCCAGCGGAGCATCGGCATGATGCGCACCGTTTTCTTTTCATTGTTTCCCTGCTTGTCCGAGAACAAAGAAATGTCGTATATCATGCGCTCTTTCAGGAAGATGTTCCGGTTTTCATCCGAGGCGTCTATCCAGTCGAGTATCATCTTTTCTTCTTCAACGGAAGTAATACCTTTGAAATATTTATATAATAGCTCTTGGTTCATTGTCAATAATTTATTTCTTTTCTAAAACGTGCTCTTTTTACCTTTTGTATATATAACCGGAAAGTGGACGGTAACCCTATTCCGTAGAAGCATTTTTTAGGATATTAATATTATGAGTATGGTAACAAGATAATCTTTCAGTCTCAGCCGGAGAATCCGCAGCACTTTGGTGATGTGTGCCTCTACGGTTTTAAGTGATATGTCCAGACTATCGGCAATCTGCTTGTTTGCCAGGTTCTGGTATCGGCTCAACATGAATATCTTCCGGCTTTGCTCGGGCATTTCCTGTAAGGTCTTATTTACGATATGCTGTATTTCCGTGTTGAATATCTGGTCCGGTTCGCAGGCTTTCAAGGTGGAGATGCGTAAGTCCAGTTCGCGCAGGTTGTGGCTGCTGATGGTTTCTTCCGCTCGCAGACGCACCTGCTTGTGCTCGAGTACGTGCAGGGCTTTGTTCTTTATGATGGTCAGCAGCAGGGCATGCAGGTTACTGTTTTCTTCCCAGCGGTCTCGGTTTTCCCATAAGGCAATCATGGATTCCATCACAACGTCTTCCGCTTCTGCTTTATCCCTGAGATAAGAATAAGCAAAAGCCAAAAACTTTTCTTGGTTTTCCTGGAAAAAGCGTGAGAAAAGATTCATAGTATGTAGGCTCCTTAAACCGGACATTAATTGAGGTTCTTTATGGAATATAAGGCTTTACATAGCAAAAAAACATAATCTTTTTGGAATATGCAAGCATTATGCCTTGTTTTTTCAGAGCCATTTCTGGCAGTATTGACAAAAAGAAAGCCTGATGGGGTTCCACCAGGCTTTATATACTTAAAGAATAAGAAATTTCTTATTTCTTTTCCGGTCTTTCTTGTCTTTCCGGTCTCGGAAGCAATACTTTGCGTGACAGCTTAAATTTTCCGGTCTTCGGGTCGATGTCGAGAAGTTTTACGTCAATTTCATCACCTTCCTTGATACCGGCTTCTTCTACTGTTTCCAGACGTTTCCAGTCGATTTCGGAGATATGGAGCAAGCCGTCCTTACCCGGCAGGAATTCAACGAATGCACCGTAAGGCATAATGGAGCGTACCTTGCCTTTGTAGACTTCGCCTACTTCGGGGACAGCTACAATCCCTTTGATGATACGCATAGCATCATCGATGCTCTTCTTGTTGGTACCGGCGATTTCGATTCTACCGATGTTGTCCACTTCTTCAATAGTAATGGTAGCACCGGTTTCTTCCTGCATACCTTGGATAATCTTTCCACCAGGGCCGATGACAGCACCGATGAATTCCTTGGGAATGGTCATTGTCTCGATACGCGGAGCGTGAGGTTTCAGGTCTTCGCGAGGCTCGGCAATGCACTCGGTGATTTTGCCCAAGATATATTCGCGGCCTTCTTTAGCCTGCAGCAATGCCTTTTCGAGGATTTCGTATGACAGACCGTCCACTTTGATGTCCATCTGAGTGGCGGTGATACCGTCTTTTGTTCCGGTCACCTTGAAGTCCATGTCGCCCAAGTGGTCCTCATCACCGAGGATATCGGACAATACGGCATATTTGTCTTCGCCTGCATTCTTAATCAATCCCATGGCGATACCTGATACCGGTTTCTTGATTTTCACACCTGCATCCATCAATGCCAGAGTTCCGGCACATACGGTAGCCATGGAAGAAGAACCGTTTGATTCGAGGATATCGGATACCACGCGTACTACATACGGATAGTTTGCAGGAATCTGACCCTTCAATGCACGCCATGCCAGATGGCCGTGGCCGATTTCACGACGGCCTACACCGCGCTGTGCCTTGGCTTCGCCCGTAGAGAACGGAGGGAAGTTGTAGTGCAGAAGGAAACGTTCTTTTCCGTGTTCCAATACGTCGTCGATAATCTTCTCGTCCAACTTGGTGCCTAAAGTCACAGTAGACAAAGACTGTGTTTCGCCACGTGTAAAGATAGCGGAACCGTGAGGGCCGGGCAGGTAGCTGGTCTCACACCAGATAGGACGGATTTCGGTCGTCTTACGTCCGTCAAGGCGCTTGCCTTCGTCCAGAATGGAACGGCGCATCGCCTCTTTTTCCACATCGTGATAGTAACGGTCGATGAGGGCTGCCTTTTCTTCCAGTTCTTCTTCGGAGAACTGTGCCTTGAATTCTTCGCGGATGGCATCGAAAGCATCCATGCGTTCGTGCTTGTTCTTGTTTCCGGAAGCGGCAATGGCATAAGCCTTGTCGTAGCAAGCGTCGTGAACGGCCTTACGGAGTTCTTCGTCGTTCACTTCGTGGCAATATTCGCGTTTCACGGTAGAGCCTACTTCTTCTGCCAGTTCCATCTGTGCCTTGCACTGAATCTTAATGGCTTCGTGTGCGGCCTTCATCGCTTCCAGCAAGTCCTGCTCGGAAACCTCGTCCATTTCGCCTTCCACCATCATGATGTTTTCATAAGTGGCGCCCACCATCAAGTCCATATCGGCTTGTTCTAGTTGTTCGAAGGTAGGGTTGATGACGAATTGTCCGTTGATGCGTGCTACGCGTACTTCGGAAATAGGTCCGTTGAAGGGGATATCTGAAACTGCAAGTGCGGCAGAAGCTGCGAGTCCGGCCAGAGCGTCGGGCATATCTACGCCGTCTGCTGAGAAAAGAATGATGTTTACGTATACCTCTGCATGGAAATTATCAGGGAATAAGGGGCGGAGAGCACGGTCAACGAGGCGGCAAGTGAGGATTTCGTAGTCAGAAGCGCGTCCTTCGCGCTTTGTGAAACCGCCGGGGAAACGTCCGAATGCGGAGAATTTTTCTTTGTACTCTACCTGTAATGGCATGAAATCTGTTCCGGGAACTGCGTCCTTGGCGGCACAAACAGTAGCTAAAAGCATGGTGTTGCCCATACGAAGCATTACAGAACCGTCTGCCTGTTTTGCCAGCTTTCCCGTTTCGAGCGTGATGGTTCTGCCATCAGGAAGCTCGATCGTCTTAACAATTGGGTTAATCATAAAAAATGTTTTATATCTAATTTTCTTTCAAAATTCGTGCAAAGATACATAATTTATTCATGTAAAATGGTGGGAATGAGATAAAAAGTTTGTATTTAGTTGTTTTTTGCAGTTTTCTATATGGAAGAACGAGGGAAAATGCTTTGACTGAACTTGAAAAGAAGTATATTTGCAGGCACGTTTGCAAAACAAAACTGAAGATACGATATGAAGAAAATCTTTTTTATGGCACTTGCTGCAATAGCATTGGGTGCATGTAATTCCGAACCGAAATTCAAAGTAGAGGGTGAAGTGTCTGGTGCCGACGGCAAGATGCTTTATTTGGAAGCCTCGGCATTGGAAGGTATTGTTCCTTTGGATTCTGTAAAACTGGAAGGGGATGGCTCTTTCCACTTCAAGCAGGTACGTCCGGTGTCTCCGGAATTTTACCGTCTGCGGGTAGACGACAAGGTTATTAATTTCTCGGTAGATTCGACGGAAACGGTTTTGGTAAAGGCACCTTATACCGATTTCGCCACTGCCTATACAGTGGAAGGTTCTCCGAATAGCTCGAAGATAAAGGACTTGACGCTGAAGCAGATGAAGCTTCAGGATAATGTGAATGCATTGCTGCAGTCGGTGCAGGCACATAAGATAGGTGCCGATGTTTTTGAGGACAGCCTTGCCTCTTTATTGAAGAACTATAAGGATGAAGTGAAAATCAGCTATATTTTTGCCGCTCCCAATACGGCTGCTGCCTATTTCGCCTTGTTCCAGAAGTTGAATAATTATTTGATTTTCGACCCTCTGAACAATAAGGAAGACATTAAGTGTTTTGCAGCCGTGGCAACCAGCCTAAACAATTATTATCCGGATGCCGACCGCTCCAAGAACCTCTACAATATTGTGATAAAGGGAATGAAGAATACCCGTACTCCGCAGCAGAAGGTGGTGGAAATCCCCGAAGAGGCAATTTCCGAAACCGGCATTATCGACATTAACCTGCGTGACATGAAGGGCAATACACGTAAGTTGAGCGAACTGAAGGGCAAGGCTGTTATTGTGGACTTCACTGTTTATCAGAGTGCCGTTTCTGCTACACATAATTATATGTTGCGCGACTTGTACGACAAGTATGCCGCCCAGGGATTGGAAATCTATCAGGTTTCTCTGGATGCAGACGAGCACTATTGGAAAACAACTGCCGACAATCTACCTTGGATTTGTGTGCGCGACGGCAATGGAATTTATTCGTCTATAGCGGCTTCTTATAATGTGAAGAATGTGCCTTCTGTGTTCCTGGTCAACAAGAACAATGAGTTGAGTGCCCGTGGAGAGAGCATTAAAGACCTGGAGGCGGCAGTGAAAGCATTGCTGTAACATGTTATAAATAAGAAGTTTTCGTTTAAATATGTTACAAAGCAGCCTTTTATGCTTGACACGCATTGTATAAAAGGCTATCTTTGCAAAGGAAAATCGGAAAGAGGGTTCCAGCATGCTGACCATGTTGGAATTCTTTTTTGTTTATAGTACCATTAAAAACTAACATAACATTTAAGGAGGAAAAAGTATGGCTTATATGTCAGAAGACGGCTACAAGAAATTGATGGCCGAATTGAAACACCTGGAGACGGTGGAACGTCCCAAAATATCGGCTGCCATTGCCGAAGCGCGTGACAAAGGTGATTTGTCGGAAAATGCAGAGTATGACGCTGCCAAGGAAGCTCAAGGTATGCTTGAGATGAAAATTAACAACTTGAAGCTGACCATTGCCGACGCTAAGATTATTGATGAGTCGAAGTTGAAAACCGATTCTGTACAGATTCTCAATAAGGTAGAGCTTAAGAACGTGAAGAATGGCATGAAGATGGTTTATACTATCGTTTCCGAAAGTGAAGCCAATCTGAAGGAAGGAAAGATTTCCGTCAATACTCCGATTGCACAAGGTCTGCTTGGCAAGAAAGTAGGTGACATCGCAGAAATTAAAGTTCCGCAGGGCATGATTAACCTGGAAGTAGTGAACATATCCTTTTAAAGGAAGGCAGGTCCGCATACGGGCTTGCCTTATTTTATAATTTATAGCTATGGCAACAATATTCAGTAGAATTATCGCAGGTGAAATACCTTGCTACAAGGTGGCGGAGGATGACAGATTCTTTGCGTTCCTTGACATCAATCCGTTGGTAAAAGGTCATACATTGGTCATTCCCAAGCAGGAAGTGGATTATATCTTCGATTTGAACGATGAGGATTTGGCGGCGATGCATGTTTTCGCCAAGAGAGTGGCACTTGCCATCGGCAAGGCCTTTCCGTGTAGAAAGGTAGGAGAAGCGGTATTGGGGCTGGAAGTGCCTCATGCGCACATACATTTGATTCCTATGCAGAACGAAAAAGATATGCTTTTCTCCAATCCCAAACTGAAACTGACGGACGAAGAATTCAAGGCTGTGGCAGAAGCTATCCGTGCAGTGCTTTAATCGGTTTATTTTCCTCCCCTAAATAAACGGAAGCGGGAGTTGGACTTCATCCAGCTCCCGCTATTTTTTTGCCTTCGGCACCTATCCTTTAATTTTTAATTTAAATGTATTCCTCTCCCAGTTTTATCTGGGCATCATTCACATATTTGCGGATGGTATGTTCTTCATCTTTCTTGCAAATCAGTAATACATTGTCCGACTCGGCTATGAGATAACCTTCCAAACCGTCGATAACTGCAAGTTTGTTGTCGGGCAGCACCACGATATTGTCTTTGCTATTATAGATGAGGGATTTACATTTTAAGGCTACATTGCCTGCTTCATCTTTGGGAGACAAATCATACAAAGACCCCCAGGTTCCTAAATCAGACCAGCCGAAATCGCCTAATGACACATATACATTGTCTGCCTTTTCCATGATGCCGAAGTCTATGGAGACATTGGGGCAAGCAGGGAAGTTCTCATCAATGAATTGTTTCTCTTGGACTGTTCCATACACATCTTTGCCGGGGGCCAGTTTGGAAGTCAGCTCGGGCAGCAGGGCTTCGTTTGCCTTGATGATGGTATTTACGTTCCACATGAACAGACCAGAGTTCCAATAGAATTCTCCACTTTCCACGAATACTTTTGCCAGTTCCAGTTCGGGCTTTTCAGTGAAGGTTTTTACCTTGTAGAAATTATCACCGGCGGCTTCGGCTATTTGTATATAGCCATATCCGGTTTCCGGACGGTTGGGCTTGATGCCGAGTGTCAGCAGATTGTCCGATTGGGAAACGAAGTCCAGCCCTTTTTCGATGGCTGCCAGAAATTCGCCTTCCTTCAGGATTAAGTGGTCCGAAGGAGCTACCACTATATTGGCGTTCGGATTCAAGGCGCGGATATGATAGGAAGCCCACGCAATGCAGGGGGCTGTATTCCTGCGTGTCGGCTCCAGTAGAATCTGTTCGGGTTTAAGTTCGGGAAGCTGTTCTTTTACAAGGTCGGCATACAAGTCATTTGTTACGATAAGTATATTTTCCATGGGGATTACCTGCTTGAAGCGGTCGAAGGTTTGCTGCAGCAAGGAACGTCCTGTACCGAAGAAATCCAGAAACTGTTTTGGAAGTGTCTTGCGGCTGAATGGCCAGAAACGGCTGCCGATTCCTCCGCCCATAATTACACAGAAATTATCCTTATTGGTTACCATGCTATTGATTTTAAAAGTTTCTGCTAATGTACTGCATATTTTACAAACAAGGAATGATTCAAGCAGGTTTTATCGTTTTTTTCGCCTTTTTTTAGGAAAAGTATTGCAGGTTTAGAAAAAAGCTGTATCTTTGCACCGCATTTGAGAAGTCAAACATGCCCAGATGGCGGAATCGGTAGACGCGCTGGTCTCAAACACCAGTGGATTCACTTCCATCCCGGTTCGACCCCGGGTCTGGGTACTATAAAACCTTCGTAAATAGTTGATAATAAAACTGTTGCGGAGGTTTTTGGTTTTTCTACTGAAACATTACTGAAACATTTCCTTTTAGATGTTATTTTGTTCTTATAAAACCAAAACATTGGTAGTTATGGTTACTAGTGCATGTTTTTATGATAGCATTGTTTTTTCTGTTTATAGACTTTATTTTTTCGATTGTTTTTCATGGATTGATAATTCCTCTTCTTTTGGGTAGTTAAAATTGTGTTTTGGGATTATATAATGAAAAAAGATACATTATCCCCCCCCTTGGGGGGGGTAATGAGACAAAAAACAGCATTGTACCTACTAGCCTTTGATTAAAAAAAATTATTTTCCAAGTTTAATTATTTGGCCGGAAAGGCATAAGCCAAGAAAACCAATGATAATGAGTAACGCCATAATCTTAAAATTTAATATTGAGTAATTATTTAGAAGTTGTCATTTGATTCTATAGATTTAATCAATGAATTTACTAAATTATATATTTCCTTTTTGAGGTTAATCATGCGTATTTCTTTTTGTTTTTCTAGCTTCTCTTTTTGTACTTGTGCAGTTGCTAATTTTTCTTCTTCGTTTGAAATTTCTTTTCTGTATGCTCTAATTTCTTTTTTATTCATACTGTTTGTATCCTGAGCTTTTAGGAGCTTTAATTGTGTGGTACTCTCGTTTATTGTAGTTTCGCATTTTAAGATGTCTTCATTAAAATAGAATTCATCTATATTATAGGTTCTTGTTGATGTTGTTGGACTTCCTATTACATAAAATAACTGTTTGATTTCAACTCTGATATTTTCCAGTTTAATTCTATATTTATCATCCTTGCAATCTATAGTTAATGTGTATCTTAACTGAGGGTGTCTAATTATTTCTATTGCTCCTTTGGCTTCAATAGATTGTTCAGAAGGTAATTTGTTTATGCCTTTGATTATTAATTTACAATTTGCCTCATCTTCGAGTTGTAAAACAGCTTTGTAATCTCCATATGTTTTAGCTACCCATTCTTTAGCATTTGAGAGCTTGGTTTCTGCTGGATTTGTGTTAGAGAATATTTTTGAAAAAGAATCCATTTCAATATTTATTTCATTGATGCCTATTTGGGCATGTAACATGTTGATGTTTAGTATTACAATAGTAAACAACCAAATAACTTTTTTCATAACTTTTGTGAGGTCTTTTATGCACATTCCTCTGTTCGGCTTTATGTTTTTTTATTTGAGATATAAAAAATAAAGCGTGAGCTCTCACTTATTGACACAGAGGTACGACCAAGCACCCGAAGCCCAATAAGTAAAGCCCACGCCAAACGTGAGCATTCTACTTATTGTTTTAGGGCTTCTAAAATTGGTCGTTTTCTGTGCCTCAAACAATAGCAAAACGCTATATTTCCGTAAATTCTATCAGCAAAGATACTTATTTTTGGTTATCCCAATGTTATATTTGAGGAAAAAAGATACATATATCATTATATTATTATATATAATATATTTATTAATTTTATTACGGTCGTAGATATTAGTATGGTTGTGCTTTTTTTGTGTGGTTGGTAGCCTAAATGCATTATTGTTCGCTGATGTTTTTTTCGAGGATATGAAGTAAATCCCATTGGCTGCTATCTTCATAGATGAAGACTCCTAGTATTTTTCGTAAAGAGACTTTTCTGGCTTTTTTATCGTTAGCATTGAGTAATTCATTTGGAATGAGTCCTATTTTGTTGTATAGTTCTTTTTTTACTTCTTCTAATGTATAGCTTTTATTTATTAATTCTTCTGCAAAGCTATGCATAAGAATATTGGCTGTAGATATTTGCCTCTTATTGTTAGGAAGTAATAAAGTCTTTTGTGGGCATAGTCGTTGGTATTGCGTTAGTAAATCTCTTTTTAATTTCTTTTCCCATATAGGACTTACTAAGTCTTCCATCTTTAATATTGCCCCATTATTGAGCGATTGATGAGGTTTGAGATAATGTACTTCCCATTTGATATAATTCTTATCAAAGTTTAAACCATTTTCTTGTAATTTATTTCGCACCTCTTTACTGAATTTTTTTTTGGCATTTTTCCCTGCATCATACATTTTTAGGGAATGTTCTTTGTCTTTCCACCATCTAAAAGTGCCTTTATCTTTTCTTTTTTCATTTAACACTAATTTTTCTGAAATTTTCTCTCTATGGTGTTGAATATACTCTTTAGGCTTTAGAGGTACTTCCATAATGATACCATATTCAAATTCGTCAACAATAGCATCCCATAAATTGCAGTTGAGTTTTCGCCCTATACAGTCTATGGCGTTAGCAAAATCTTGTGTGGAATAAGTGAAATTGTGGCCTTGTATAAAATACGTAATGCAGCCTTTAATTGTAATTACTTGACTTCTCTGGTTATATTCTATTTGGATATTTTTGCAGCCTTGTAGGGTATAGTGTTCTTTGCCATAAAGATTCCCTATATGTTGTAAACCTTTAAAAGATATATTATCTTTGTCAGATAGATGCTTGGTTATTTTGATGTAGTCAATCATCTTGATATTTGAAAGAGAGGGATAGGTTATGAAACTTATCCCTCTTTAGGTTAAAACATGGTATTAAATAATAGAGGATAGGTACTCCATTACTTCATTAAGATGCATTAGCATTTTAGGGGCATAATATATTTGTATTGTATGCCAGTCATCATTTGTGAAGAATACGATAAGGTCGCCTAAATCTGATTCTCGATTGATTATCCCTTTTTCGTTACTAATAGCAAGGCTACCATATCCGATAAATAAAGGGTAATTTTCCATAGCCCAAATCTGGGTTCTAATCTTGAATGGATAGTTTTGTTTCAAAGGTGATTGCTCTTTTTTAGTATAATTAGCAATCATTTGACCTGCTGTTATGTTTTGGATAGCCCGGCCTTTTCTAGTCACTTTAGTAATTTCTACTCCTTTACTGATAGATAATCGTTTTGGTAAAATCTGTGTGCCAGATTCTCGATAATAACTAGTGGAAGTATGTTCCTTGCGTGTATAAACACTAACTTGAATAATATTTTCCAGATATAGTTTATTCATGCATTACCCCCTTTCTTATCTTTGGCATAGATGTAATGTTGTTGCATGAACTCCTCCAAGTCTGCTTTTTTGACGTAGATTTTTCTCCCGAATTGACTAAAGGGTATTCTACGTTCTTTTCTGTAAATTTGCCATGTTTTAGGACTGATATTGAGCATTTTTCTTGCTTGTGTAGAATCAATCCATTGGTGATTTACTGTATCCTCTTGCCGCTTAGTAAGGGCAGCTTCCATTGCTTCCATTTTTGCAAGGAGGTCGTTTAACCATGATTGTGGGATAAGAATTATTTTAATGTAAGCCCCCGATAAAGTACCCGTTGTCTTTGTATCTTTAAGTCTCGATCTTTGC
>OMGF01000984.1_pt1 | contig 21608 bp, 7 predicted proteins | sample 1645861 | NCBI WGS metagenome assembly OMGF01 (sample SAMN05578586, study PRJEB25193) | human gut metagenome | biome: Human Microbiome; feature: human-associated habitat; material: feces | host: Homo sapiens | place: USA:Birmingham
CTGTTACCTCCACATTCTTTTTTATTTTGAATGTCCGCAAAATCCGTCCTACATCTATGGGATTACTTGGAAGATTCCAGTGCATAATCACACGACAATAATTATGAAAATCCAATCCTTCCTGTCCGATTGATGTTGTGGCGAGCACAAATGGACGCATTGGTGAGTTAAAGGCATTTCTGATATTTTCTTTACGCATGACTACCTTGGAATTATCTCCTGCATCCTTTGTAAATCCAACTGCATAACTCGACCTTATTCGACATCCATCACTCTTCCTGTCAGCTCCGTTAATACGTTTTTTGAAATCAGGATAAGTATCAGCGATATAGGTGGCTGTATGTATCTTCAATGAATCCATCATCATGTCATGCACAATCTGATACTGATTTCCATCCGACTGAAAACCTGCTGTTTCTTTCAGCATATGGATATATTCATCAATCATTGCCTGAAAACAGCCATCTTTACAGTATTTAAGTACATTCTGCCAATGGGAATTATCATCCCTGCATCTGCCATAAGCAAGATCAATGATAGCTGTTGACTCCGGCAAATTGAAATTATTGACAAATACCTTTGCAAGCGATGTTGCTCTGGCTGTGCTTCTTCCATTAGAACGATAAATGCATATTGCTGGCGAACCCAGTACCATATTTACCAATGTTTCCAGAAGATCCTCCGGCTTTCTTCCAAGATGAATCTCCTCCGGGGCATCCAAATAACTTCTTAGCTTATCAATATGAGCAATAAAGCCCTTATTTCTCTTATCCTTTGAACTGCTTCTGACCTCAGATGTTGTATCCTCTTCGTCTGTATTCATTTCCCACACAATATCCTCTATCCAATGCTTTGCATAGATGACTCCATCCATGAGCATCGGTGCAAGATAATACCACCTGGCATCTTCCTTATTGTTACCCGAATCACCATACTTTTCTTCGATTATCGCAAGCTTCTCTTTCAGTTTCAGCCGTACAGATTTCTCTATTACTTCTAATGATTCATGATTATTCAATGACTCAATCGGTAAATACATATCAGAAAGTGTCTTTGAAGGATAAAGCAGTGCAAACAGACTCATGCCTCTTACTTCTCCATTTGAAACATTAAACCTGAGCCTTGCCACCGGGTATCGTCTCGAACCTTCCGCAAAATACCCCGTATTCTTCTTATCCTGATTCTTTATCTGATGTACCAGTTTTCCAACTGTAAGTCTTTCCGCCTCATAGGAAACAAGCGCACCTATCATTCGTGGAACCATCTCCCATGCAGAAAATACAAGTATTTTTGAAAAGCCTTTGCTGTTTTTATATGCTCCCTGCATCTCATAATATGGCAGTGATGGAGGAATCCACAGATATTTTTCTGCACCGCCGGTAAATGCTTTTTCTTTCAGTGCCTCAAGCCTTGCATTGGTTTTCGGCAGTTCATCATATTTATTGATTTTATTGCGATTCAGCCACAAGAGACATTGTTCTCTTTCACTTCCAAATTCATCTGGATGTTTTATATAATATTTTTCAATCTGCTCTTTAATCTTATATTTCTTCATAAAGGACATAAGATACGGACAGCTCTTTGCATAATCTACCGGTAAAGAATGATTTGAATCCGTTTTTGACAACAATCGTGACATCTGTATATAGGAGTTTATGTCATTTTCATCTATTTGCAAATGATGCTTCACGCTGCTGTCATCCGTATAATCACCGGAATCCATGACAGATATACGCTCTGTCCTGCTGACTCCCTGATACATGGCATTTTCTGCCAGCTCCTTCATACGGATAATTGCACTGTCCCCTGCCTTCAACTCACTTAGAGCATGGGAATAATTCTTCCACACTTCCTTAAATTTAATGTCTTTGACTTCATCATCAAAAAGAAAGTTCATAACCTGAAAAAACTCTGCATAATGCTCATCAAGCTGATTTTCATCTATCTCTTCAAGGGTAGAATACAATTTATATGGTGTAGCCGACAACAGAAGTACCCTTGTATCATGTCCACTAAGGAAACTGTGTGCAAGAATACCAAGCTCACTGTCATCGGATGACAAAAGAAACTTAAATCTCTGAAACTCATCCATGATTACCAGATCCGGCTCAAGCATAGATACACTGATTCTCGCAAACATCACACGAAGCTTATTCATCACATAGTAATTGGAATATGTAAGCTGTTTATTGTATCTTCTTTCATGCAAATGATTAAGCAGCATGTCCCTTATACTTTCATACTCCTGATAATTAAGGATTTTTTCTATCACATTTTGTGGATAGACACCCTTCGTCATCTTTTCGCATTCTGCCACACGGTTTTCAAAGTTCCATTTTGCCCATCCATCCCATGCTTTTACAGCATCCATTATCATAAATTTTTCAAGAGAAGTTACATGTCCTTTAAAGTCCGGCATTCTCCTTAAAATGGCATACATAAGTGCTCTTTCCTGCACACTTCCACCTCCGGTGGTCATGCGGAAAGATGTTTCCGGTGTAAGTGGGATAAGCTGTATAAAACCTTCCTTTATCTGCGGATCATTTTCCTGCTCAGTAATCTTTAAATGCTGCATAGACAGTCTGGTATCTGATACTGAGCCGATGGCATTCTTTCCTGTTACATCAAGTTTTCTGATATTCTGATTTGCTATGTTCTGATTAGAGCAGATATAAATTACCTTAAACAGATCATCTTTCTCTTCGATTCTAAGTCTTGCTGTCTTTACAATTGCTCCTCTGGCAATAAGAGTTTTTCCCATACCCACTTCATCTGCTACAAGCACACGATTCTGATTATGCCGGAACAGATAATCCACTCTCTCCACAGTCGCTCTTTGAAAATCCTTCAGACCGGAAAGGGTACGCTTTTCAATTTCATCTATATTAAATTGTGACATGACATCACCTCGTTATCTTCTGATTTTCAAAGTATTACAAAAAGTCTCATACAGTTCACGGAATTCATCCGGTATAATATCCTTATCTGTAACCATCTTAAGCACATATCCAATGTCTTTTATTCTTTCCGGCCCTTCTACAGATGTCTTTAACATCTTTTCATAGAGTGCCGGCATTGCATCACTCGAATTGGCAAAAAAGCCGGATTCTCCCATCTGCTTTCCTTCAAGCATAGATGCTACATAATCATCACCAAGTACAAACGCTATGTACTCAACAAATGATGCCCTATCTTTTACCACACTGTTTACTGCAGCACTTTCTCTGTCATCCGGGAAACCACTTGTAGGGATCATAATAATTCTGCGAATTGTATCATCACCTGATCTTGCAGTAATCTCATAGAACTCAGATAACTGCAAGATCTCAAGCTCTGAAAACTCTATATGTTCTGACAATGTCTGCTCCTGCTTTGAATTAAATGGTGATACTGTAACCTCACTATCAGATTCAATACCACTGAACTCAACCTCTATCTTGTACTTTCCAGCATTCTCATTATCTTCTGAAATTACAGCCTGCCTTTTCACTCGGCACAAGTCCTTAATTTTCTGCTCCAGCAGATTTCTATTGTCACTTTCTGTTTCCAAAACATCATCCGCTACTGTAACCTGCTCAAATGGATTCTTTGCATCTCCTACCGGTCCACAGAATATATCCTCTAAGAATTTATCCCCATTCAGATACATATTCTTTGTACCAAGCCACAGCATCATTTCAACATTTTTATTAATTGCAGAATAGGAAGCATTCATGGAACCAAGATACAGGTCAACATCTGAATATTTCCTTCTCAGATAGATTTTTGCATGAATATCCTGTTTCTTTTTATCTGCGAGTTCATCTGAAATTTCTTCCTCACCATCTATAATCTCATCCTTTAATGCATAGATGGTAAAATTATCTACATCTGATGCTTTGAGTTTTCCAAGCTCAGAACGTCTCGTAACAAGTGTTCTCTTACAGTCCGACAATGCCCTGTCTGTCAGGTTAAAATCTGCAATCACACTTTCTGATAAAAACGGAGACATCACTACAAGCTCATTAAATGTCGAATTGGCATTTCCTCTTTCCTTGCAGAATAGAATATCCTCCTGCATCCGGTAAGCATTTTTTCCAATACCAAGTGGAAGCACTTCAAAATCCTCTCCAAATATTTTACTATCAAGTGAAAAGGATACATCCTTAATGTCTGCACATAATCCACGAATCAGGTTTCTTTTCTTTCCGGCATTATTGCTGGTATTATGCACATTCGTTACAAGATAATCCAGAAAATCACAGATAGGCTGAGTCTTTTTCTTCTGTCTGACATTTTTACTGCTATCCATTGCAAAGCTGATATCCCAGCTCCTGTCAAAAGTCAGATTTCTGCTCATTACCACAAAACGATATTTTTTATCGCCCTCAGCGTTTACATATGCTAATATCCATGTTTTCGGATGAAATGCCGGGTATCTCCCAAGCTGTCTGTCCTTTGGCAGTGCAACTTCTACTACCATTTTCTCTAATAAAATAGATAGTGCAGTTGGTTTTGTTGGCACTTTAATCTGTCCAGCTTCACAAAATAGCACGATTTTATCTGATACCTTCTGCAATGCATTTAGCATACCAATGGGATTCTGCATAAGTTTACTATCTGTTTCTTCTGATAAGCCAAGGCATATTGCCACGGCTGTGAGTGCTTCCAGGTCAAGTGAATATGTAGTGCCTACTGCTCTGTCCAGTCTATATCCATCCGGAGGCATCAAGATACCGCTGTAATCCGTTCTATCTCGGTTTGAATCCGGTCTAAACATCAGCATTCACCTCCCCAGCATATATGTCATTCACAATCCTTCTGGCATTTGAGAATCTGTAATCAAGCATTCCACCGCCCACCCATTTTGAATGATCAAATTCCTTTGTTCTGCTTAACTTTGCTCTGGCTGCTCCTTTCAGGCTCCGTTCCCTCTTACGAATCAGCTCATCAGCCATATCAATATCAGATGCCATAAATGCTGTTTGTATCCCACTTAGAAAACTCTTTGCCCTTGGATTTATCAGCTGCAATTCTCCAAACACTGCATCCAGATCTACTGTCGCATTATGCCTTATATCCGGAAGCAACCTGCTCCATTCATCATTTGCGTATGTATTCTCGTCTTCTGAAAGCATGACATTGTATCTTACTCTCGCCATATACACCAGATTATTAAAATCGCAGGCAAGCTTCATCATATATGCCAGCTTTTCACTTACTTTTTCTGATAGTTCAGCCGTTAAAGAAGCAAAATCATCATATTCATTCAAATCAATATGATTTTTCAACACATATTCCAAAAGAGACCCTTTCGTTGACTTCTGAATCTGCTTATCCAGATAGAATGCTTCCTCCTGCGTCAGCTCTATTGTAAGGTTGTCTCTCCAATCATCATGATAAATCGGAAGATTCCAGAATCTAATATTGCCGATGTCTCCTGCATCCGAATCATCCTTATCATTTTCCTCTGCATCATCATTCCTGTTTCCCAACCGGCTGACAGACTTCTGTTCTTTTAGCTTTACCGCCAATGAAACATACTCCGGTATAGACAGACCATAATCACAGAATATTCCAAAGGTACGAATTCCATTCCAGTAGATATCTGATGGTTTTCTTGCCACCCAGCCCTTTGGCAATACACGACTTCCAATAACACCTTCTGCCTTGGGATCTGCTTCTAACAATCTGATGCCACAATCTTTTTCAGCAGAATCTATAGCTCTTAAAACTCTATTTGCATCCTTTCCATACCTGCCATCAACAGCCTCCCTTAACATATATGGAACAATAAGGAAGTACTTTGCTCTAGTCTGGATGGTAGATGTCCCCGGAAAGAAATAATTGGCAAAAGCATCACGAATAACGCCGATTCCAAGTTCATCGACTGCTCCCTGTTCACTCAGAAGGTTAATCACATCGAATGCCTTCTGCCGGTCTTCTTTTGAAAAATCTATCCATCCTAACTGCATGTTTTCACTTCCTTATTTCTTCGTCAAATATGTATCTTCCACATAAGTCTCCGGTGTCGCCTCTTCAATTACTCCCGACTTTGGATCAAAGATATATTTCTTCTTCAATCTCTCATACAATACAGAACCTACAGTCTCCATTACCTGCCTCATCATATCAGGATCATCAAACAGTTTTCTGAAAAACTGGTCATTCTGCTCATATCTGTCTGCTGCCATATTCGGAAAATCCTTTTCAAATAACAGCATAAATGTTGCCCTGTCATTGTTCTTTGCGTAGCTCTGCCATTTCTCCTGATTGGCATAATCATTTTCCATCTGAACAAGAACTTTATCCATCTCTGTAAAATGAGTGCCATACTTTTCGTTTATCTTATCAATGATTACTGTCAACGGGTCTTTCTTAGGCTCTCTATGACCGGAATCACCGGAGATAGGTGTATATCCGCCTTCTGTGCTTTCAAGCTCTATCGGACCTTCAAAGTCTTTTTCCAGCTTATAGTATTCAAGAAGAACTTTGTCATCAATATTTATCTTCTCTCCTCCATGTCCCTTAGGAAGCATTGTGTATAAGAATTTTGAATAAATACTGAATCTATGAATATCCTTGTCAAATAATCTGCATACCTGTGTAATATAGGCATACACACGGTTAAAACTTGCCAAGGTAGACTTAAATATATCCTGTTTTTCAACCTCAAGCACTTCATATCTGTCTATTGCTGGTCTTAACTGTCCCTGAAGCTTTCCAAGATCACCAGCTGATTGATTCTCATTCTGATAGAAAATATCCGCAAATTTATCCACTTCTGATTTCTGATATACCCTGAAATCATCCAAGGTATTCTTCATATCATATACAACATTAGGATCTGTTTCCTCCAAGAGCACAGTTTCCTCATAGAATGGCTCAAAAGATGCTTTGATATCCTCTGCTGAATTCACAAAATCAAGTACAAAGGTATCTACTTTTCCTCTTGTAGTACGATTCAATCTTGATAAAGTCTGTACTGCCTTTACACCGGACAATTTCTTATCCACAAACATGGTGTGAAGTAGTGGTTCATCAAAGCCTGTCTGATATTTTTCTGCAACAACAAGGATTCCATAATCATCTGCATGGAATGTTTCCGGCAAAGCCTTTTCTTTTATTGTCTTGCCTTCTTTATCCTTGTTCATTCCCTCTTCGGTAAACACATCATCGTTATCTTTCACTTCACCGGAAAAAGCGACTAACACTTCAAGGTCATTCAGTCCTTTTTCTTTTATCTGTCTCTTAAATTCCTGCACATATCGTACTGCATGAAGTCTGGATGGTGTAACAACCATAGCCTTCGCTCTGCCACCTATCTTATGTCTTGTGACATTCATAAAATGTTCCAGCATAATGGCAGTCTTCTGAGAGATATTATGTGGATGCAGTGTCTCATAATTTATAATTGCCTTTGAACCAGCTGTTGTATCAAATTCCGGATTATCCTCAATAATCTTGGCAATCTTATAGTACATTTTGTAGGTCATATAGTTCTGCAAAACATCCAAGATGAAATGCTCCTCTATTGCCTGTCTCATAGAATAAATATGGAAAGGTCTGTAGATTCCTTCCGCATCCTTCTGACCAAACAGCTGCAATGTTTTTCCTTTTGGCGTTGCTGTAAATGCAAAGAATGATAAGTTCTTATGCATCCCCTGTGCTGCCAGTTCGTCTAATAGCTTGTCCTCATCATCCTTGCGGTTTCTCTCGTCCTCATCTTCCATCTCGGCATACTCTTTCAGAATTACTTCCGTATCAGCTAATGCTCTTTTTAACTTTTTCGCTGCATCTCCGGTCTGCGAAGAATGTGCCTCATCAATAATAATCGCAAATCTTTTTTTTGCAGAATCCACTTCTTTATAGATTACCGGGAATTTCTGTAATGTAGTAATAATAATGCCTACACCATCATTGATTGCATCTCTAAGCTGTCCCGAATTTTTATCTACTTTCTTAACCACACCTTCCACATGGTCAAACTGATATACTGTAGACTGTAACTGACTGTCCAACACTCGTCTGTCAGTAACGATGATTACTGACTGGAAAATCTTATTGTCTTCATAATCATGGAGTCCGGTAAGTCTGTGTGCCAGCCATGCAATCGAATTGGACTTTCCTGAGCCTGCACTATGCTGGATCAGATAACTCTTACCTGAACCATTCTTTTTTACATCTTCCAACAGCTTTGTAACAACATCAAGCTGATGATACCTTGGGAAAATCATAGTCTCTTTCACAAGATTTCCATTTTTATCGTACTCCTGCTGCAAGTGCATATATTTCTGTAAAATTTCCATCAGACTGTCTTTGCAGAGTACTCTTTCCCAAAGATAAGCTGTATCATATCCATTTGGATTTACCGGATTACCTTTGCCACCTACTTTTCCGGCGCCATTACTTCCCTGATTAAATGGCAGGAAATAAGTGTGTGCGCCCTCAAGTCTTGTAGTCATATAAACATTGGTAAGGTCTACAGCGAAATGTACCAATACCCTTTCCTTAAAGGCAAAAATCGCATCCTTACCGGCACGATCAAACTTATACTGATTAATCGCATTTGTTGTATCCTGTCCTGTAAACTGACATTTCAATTCCATAGATACCACCGGAATGCCGTTTGCAAAAAGAACAATATCAATGCTGTTTTCATTATGTACAGAATAATGAAGCTGTCTGGTACAATGAAGGATATTCGCATCATACTGCATCTGTGTAGTCTCATTCAAAGAAGTCTCCGGCTTCCAGAAAATCGGATAAAACTTGATTCCTCTGTCCATAAATCCATGCCGCATCACATTCAAAAGATTCGTTGTCTTTACTTCTCTTTTAAAACGTTCGATGATCTGTTTCTCGGAATTCTCCGCATAAATTTTTACATATCTTTCCCATTTCTTAGGCTGACTTGTCTTAATAAACTCAACAAAAGTATCTTCATCAAGTCCTGATTCACGATTAAATTTCTTTGGATCACCTTTGGTATATCCACCATGATGAGTCAGATAGTCTTCGATATCTTCCTCAAATCGTTTCTCTTTTACATCAAAATCAGACATGAGCTACACCTCCTTTTTGCCTGTGACAACTTCGTAAATGAGGGATTTTTTGTATTCTTGATATTTCTTAATAAGTTTATTTCTTTTATCAATCTCAACTTCAATATGATTTACCTTATCAGTTATGTAATCAGCTATTTTCTTCTGCTCATCATATGGTGGAATAGGAATATAAAAATTCAAAAACTTATCTGCTTGTAGTCTCCATCTTCCCATACCACTTACACCTTGTCCTAATCCATAAAAAATTCGTGCACTATAACACATTTGCATCATATACAAATAATACTTTGGACACATACCATTCTTATCATTTAATACAAAAACCCTATAATCAGGACTTGTAACTCCTTCGTACTTTGAAATATCTACCCAACCGGTCAGCAAATCCATATGATTCATTGCGAAATCACCTTTATGGACTAACTGATAATTTGCATAGCTATTTGCAAACTGTCCTTCATTGTTAGAAAAATCTTTAGGAATTATTCCTCTTTGTGTAATTGACAAAACAGTATGTCCTTCTTCTCCTGCAATATCTTTCTGAATATGGAATACATACTTTAATCTTTTCATTTCCCAATTTATAGGAATATTTCCAAACCATACACTTCCACTATCCTTCATCTCTACATCTGGATTTATTCCACTGGTTACTGCTTCCGTAATAATTGATAATTTGTATTCCTTTAACTTTTCAATAATTGACAGCTGCTTTTCAATGATTTCATCAATCTTTGAGCACTTGGCATCCAAATAATCGGATATCTTTTTTTGCTCTTTTATATTTCTTGGATATGCAATATAGGAATTATTCATAATTCCCATTGTTACAAATCCCATTGTAGTCTCATGAGTTTGCGATTTTATTGATTCTGTAAGTGCCTGCAAATAATAATATGAAAACATCTTGTCCATATCCGAAACCAATTTAGTTTTCCAAATGTGATAATGATAAATCACCTTTTCTTCATTCCAAATATATGGTCCATATGACATTGACCAAGCATAAATCAAATCTCCCTTTTCACAATACTTATCAGGCTCCAATTCTAAACTTGACGAATACCAAACTGGATTTGAAAATAAATTGCCCACCCTCAAAATTCTATAAGTTCCATCTTCTTCGAATTCATTATCCTTAAATGCACGTCCATTTATAAGTGTAAATCTATATTTCTGTTTACAACAATTCCAATCTTTTGGTATCTCTCCAATCCATTCTACTCCGCTATCTCTCATCTCTCTCATAGGTCAAATACCTCCTCAAGACTTCCAGATAATTCTATCTCTAAATCCATAATCTCTGTCATGATTTCTGCAGATGGTCTTGGTGCTTCATACTTGTAGAAATATCTTGTAAACGGAATCTCATATCCCACCTTTGATTTTTTCTCATCAATCCATGCATCTGGTGCAAATGGCAATACTTCCCTCTCAAAATATTCTTTGATATCCTCTTTCAAAGGTACATTTTCTGTATCTCGAAGATTTTTATCGGGCTGTTTTTTACCTTTTTTTAGAACAAGATTTCCCTCGTCATCACGGAGCGGTCTTTCTACTGTTATCTTTGTATAACCAAAATCCTCGTTATCGTAAATCTGGCTGATTTCACTCGCTTTAAAATCACCATATATCTTTGTAATCTCAGCGATATCCTCCTCAGATATATCATTTCGCTTATTTCCCAATGCTTTTCTTCTCTTCACAAACATCTCATTGGCATTGATAAGCTGTACTTTCCCCTCTCTGACTGTACCTGCCTTTTTATTTGACAATACCCAGATATAGGTTGCAATTCCTGTGTTGTAGAAAATATCATTCGGTAAAGCAATGATTGCCTCAAGCAAATCATTTTCAAGGATATGTCTTCTGATTTCAGAAGGTCCGCTTCCTGCATCTCCTGTAAAGAGTGGTGAACCATTATGAATGATTGCAATTCTACTTCCACCCTTATCAATATCTTTCATTTTTGATATTGCTGTCATAAGGAAAAGCATCTGTCCATCGCTTGCAGCCGGAAGTCCTGCTCCAAATCTTCCTCCAAAGCCAAGCTTAGCCTCTTCCTCTACTTTTGCCTTTTCATTCTTCCATTCACGTCCAAACGGCGGATTTGAAAGGATATAGTCAAAGGTACTGCCTGCAAACTGGTCATCCGATAATGTGTTTCCGTCCTTGATATAATCAGCATTGTTACCCTTAATCAGCATATCAGCCTTACAGATTGCAAATGTCTGGTCATTGATTTCCTGACCGAACGATACAAGCTCTGTAGATGCATTCAGACTATGTAAATATTCCTCTGCTACAGAAAGCATACCTCCGGTTCCACAGGCAGGATCATAAATTGTCTTTGCCACATTATTGCCAGAAAGGATGTCATTATCATCATAGAAGAGAATATTAACCATAAGTTGGATAACTTCTCTTGGAGTGTAATGCTGTCCTGCATCTTCATTATGAGACTCAGAGAATCTTCTTATAATTTCTTCAAAAATATATCCCATTTCAAGGTTAGAGATTTCATTCGGATGAAGATTTCCTCTGTCTGTTGTATATTCCTTTAAAACAATATACAGAATCCCCTTATTTGCCATCGTTGTGATGTGTCCATCAAACTTAAATTTTTCCAGAATATCCCGCACATTTGCTGAAAATTTATTCAGATACTCTCTAAAATTCTCCTCAATGTGGTCAGGATCATCCATAAGTCTTTCAAATGTATATTTACTTGTATTGTAAAAATCCTTTTTTGAAGCCTTACGAAGTAAAATATCTTTCATTGGAAGATTCTTTACTTCATCGTATTTCTGTAATACCGCATCCTTCGTATCTGAGAGAATACAGTCAAAACGTCTGATTACTGTAAGTGGTAATATAACATCTCCATATTCATGTGGTTTATATACACCGGTAAGCTTATCTGCTATTGCCCATATTAGGTCTGCTTTCTGATCTATTTTTGCACTTCTCGTAGCCATTTACATTTTCCTCCATAAGGTAATTTACTTTTCTTTGTTATCTGGTACATAGTCAATCAAATCTCCAAAGTTACAATCCAACTCTTTGCAGATTTTTTCCAAAACAGATAGTTTCACCGACTCGCAGTTTGTCATCTTTGCTATTGTACTGGAGCTAAGACCAGTCTTGGCACACAAATCTCCTTTTTTCATTCCGTGGTCAATTAACTGTTTCCATAATCCATTATAACTAATTGCCATCCTCTTTTCCTCCGTTTAATGTGCAATCAATATCAAAATTATTTTATCACACAAAAAACTCCTTGTACAATTCGCATTTACAAATATCACATATCTTTTTTCAAATATTGAATATCTTTTTTAATTTATTCACAAACCTTTTGAATTTATCTGCTACAGATACTCTTTTCCTAATTGGTGTGGTTAGAAGAAAAACATCTCCAATCTGCTTTCATTATAACGTTCAATCCATATTTACGCATTAAAAAAGGATGCAGGGATTGACTCCCTACATCCTTCATTAGAATTATAATATTATACTTATCTCACACCCCGATCAGCCCCTCTCTCCGGCTTATCTTTTCCCTGCTTTTCTTGAATAATCCTCTTATTAATCTCAAGCCGTTCATGAATGGATAATTTCTTATCTTTTCCAACTACCGCCTGCTTCTGTTGTACCTGTTTCCTATCTGCTTTTCCTGCATCCTTGACCACTGCATTCGCTTCGGTACTTGTTCCCCGCTCATCTGCTCTTCCTTCATTTCTTTCCGTTATCTGCTGTTCTCGTCTCTCTTTCACACCTTTTTCTTCCAGATTGCAAAAGCTCTGCAGATACGGAAGCACATGATTCTGCATGTCTGTCAGATCTTCCATATATTTTTGGAACTCTTCACTTCCTTTACCTTTCTGGTAATTGATCCAATACTCATCTGTAAGCTTCATTTCATTATCATACTTCAACTGACTCACAATACCGCCATGTCCATTTCCAATATCTATTGACTTCTTGAAATGATGCAGCATCTGTTCACCTTTTTCCGCATAATATACAGTCACATATATCTTTGTGATTTTTGTAGGTTCCTCTGTCTTCGAATCACGTTTTGCATACCATTCTTTATCCATTTCTGCTGTTTTTGCATCCAGCTCGGATAACTTCTGACATCTTGGATTCATGAGAGCACTTTCTTCACAATAGTTTACATACACCATTGGTTCCAGATTCTTTGGAAACTCCGGCTCATAGACTTTCAGTCTTTCAATCAATACACCTGCACGCACAGACTGGTCACATTCTTCGTCTACAATATCCTTCAGATAAGAAATATAAGAATGTGTATTGCCACTCTGCAAATCCAACATCACCTCTTGTACCGTATTTTCTCCCGTCTCCACATTATCTCGATACTCATACGGATCAAAAGCTTCTGCAATCTCATCCAATGCCTCTGCCAACTGTTCTGTGGTCATCTTCTCTGGATACATTGCTTCCCGAACATCCCGCATTGGTACATACTTATAGTCCGGCAATGCATCATGAATTTTCTCAATCCCTTCCCGTATCAGTGCAAGTTCTCCATAAAATCGAACATCGTCCATCAGATTTCCAAGTACTGTATTTCCTTTTACGATTGCAAATTCAGCATCATCATAGTAACTGTCTTCCGGATCACGATAGATAATCCCCATACTGCATACTCGATAGGCATTCTCAGGATTCTCCCTATATTTTTCATAAACCGCAGCAATCTGATTAACATCGGTACTTTTTTCATAAGCTCCCATATCATGGAACTCATCACATTCTGCGGCAAAGTATTCCAGATACGGTTCTTTCTTCGGTGGCATATTATTGAGGACATTATCAATCATGTTATAATTTGCCTCTTCCAGTTCTTCTACCTTTGCCAATGGCTTATATTCGCCCTGGCTTTTCTGAATCTCTGCCATTACAACTTCATCCATTTCTTCTACTTTCTCCATCAACCGATCATAATCTCCACGGATGCGTTCTCCAGTCCAGCCTTCGTCTTCCAAAAGTTCCTCCGCCGCTTCTTCAATAGAAATTTCATCATTCTCATAAACGCCACCATCCATCAAGCGGAAATCTTCATCGTAAAAGGAATAATCATATCCTTCTTCTGTTCTCTGAATAGCAAAGTAACGTTCTCCTACCTCATATGCCAGTTCACTAAGAACCTGTTCTTCCAGATTCAGGAAAGAATCTAGCTGTTCAAAACTGATACTGTCTACAAAATGAGCGGTTACCTTTCCCCCCTCATTCAGAACTACGATATCACTGACAGACAGGGAATGTCCTCGAAAGTCTTCTGGTCTGTCGATGTTGAATCGTTCAAATATATCATCTAGCGACATATTTCCAAATAATTCTCCCACATAGACCAGTTCATAGTCTTCTTTTTTAATCTGCATCCCGTGACTTTCAATGAAGCTCATATTCATAAACGCATAGTTTTCACCTGGCAAACCATCTCTTATTTGATAAATACCGAATGTTCGTCTTGTCCCTAATAGCAGATTTGCCTCTTTCAAAGACTGAATCTGCGGATATTTCTGCATCTCCCATTCCAAATTGCGGAATCGTTCCAGTTCTTCTGTAGACATCTGATAATGCTCCGGACCTCGTTCAATCTCCATTCGCTCTGTAACATAGATTGGTGATGAAAAATTGGTAATCAGATAGATATCTGCTCCGGCATCATATAATTTCAGAGCTTCTTCCTGTCCAATCACATTCATCGGCTCCTGAAATGCTCCAAAATCTTCATCTGCATAATCCAGATCCTGATCCCTTATCCGTTCCCACATCTGTGATTCCATGCCAAACAGCCCTTCATGTGCCTGTATCATTTCTTTACTTGCATACTCTCCCTTGCTGCCATCACTACCCAGGCAATAGATTTTAGAACCCATTCTGTGATAATCCAGGGCTGCTGCTTTTCTAAGCGGCACCATATCCTCTGCTGTATATCCATAATCCCGAAGTTCCAGCTTGCCTATGGTTGGATCTGGTAAGTCCTGAATATCCATTTGGGCATCATCCAGAAGTTCCTCTACTCTATCTTCATCTGACCGATTGACTGCATCTGCCAGATTTCTTACCAGCGTCCTTACTTTCTCTTCTTCGCCAACCAGATTTGCATATTCAAAAATCTGTTCTTTTACGTCCGCTGGAATTGCTATTCCCATGTGTTCTGCACGGTCTATTTGTTCCTGTGTATATTCCTGCATTTTCTGCGTTTCTATTCCTGTTATCATGTTTCTCGCCATATAAGTTCCTCCTGTATTCCCAAAAGTGGCATAACCGGCAGAACATTCTTTCTACCAAATTATGCCATCTTTCCTGTTTTCTTATTCCAGACCGAAGTCCCTTTTTCTATCTTCCCTGCCATTCTCGCTTTCCCGCTGGCTTTTTTCTTTATAAATCTGCAATTTCTCATGGATAGAACCACGTGCCGGTCGTTCTTCTTTCTCTTTCGATTCTGACTGCTCTGCTTCTGTGTCTTCCCGTTCATCCATATTAAGAAGGGCATTTAGTTCTGACAGTCGCTCCAGTTTCTGGTTCAGTTCCTCTTCTTTTGTGAATGGCTTTCCAACTTCCTCTTTGGCATTTGTAAGCTGCTCCTGTACCGTTTCCAATCGTTGCTCCGCTTCTGCCAGTTTCTCCGGATAGCTTTCCAGAAGATTATTGATACGGGTGATATTTCCCAGGGCATCTGCTCCCAAATGAACTTTCGATACCGATTCATGCTTCACAGACAGGATAAACTCCTTACTCCAGCTGTCGAACTGGATTCTCATGTTGAATCCCTGATAGTTTCCGATATCCATTGCTGCATCGACTGCTTTCATGTCCTTGCAGACTGCCAGTAGTGCCGCTCCTGCTTCTTTCTTTTCTGTAAATACTTTGCCGCTGATCTCCATGGAAAACTGTTCTGGATCTGTGATTTTATGCTCCTGATAATGGGCAATATCCGCTTTGTAGCTATCAATAGTCTCGGTCAATTTTGCAATCTGCTGTGGAAAATTTCTTGCAATATCATCTTCCAGACGGTACTGGTTATTCATGTGATTGGCTTTTAAAAGTTTCAGTTTTGCCACATCCACGTCCAGTGCCATCTTTTCTTTTACTGCCGGATTTCCAGTTGCCAGTGCCTTAACCTCTGCATAGGACAGTGCCGCTTCGTCCACATCTTCGCAGCTTCTGACCGGTGCTTTGCTCGTCATAATCTGGGAGATGAACTTCTGTTTATTTTCGATCAACTGCCACATGTAGCTGTCGAAGGTGGATTCTGTCACATACCGAAAGATATGAACCTTTTTATTGTGATTTCCCTGCCGGATGATACGTCCTTCCCTCTGCTCCAGATCAGACGGTTTCCAGCCAATATCCAGATGATGCAGAGCAATCAGACGATCCTGCACGTTGGTACCGGCACCCATCTTTGCTGTTGAACCAATCAAAAAACGAACCTGCCCAGATTTTACTTTTCCAAACAGCTCCGTCTTCTTTGCTTCGGTATTTGCATCATGAATGAATGCAATTTCTTTTTCCGGTACACCTTTCGCCATCAGCTTCTGTTTCAAGTCATCGTAAACATTGAAACTGCCATCGCCTTTCGGTGTGCTCAAGTCACAAAAAATGATCTGCGCCGATTTCTGTACAACTGTATCTTTCCAGATTTCATAGCTTTTTTCTGCACAGACCGACACTTTACTGCCCGGATCGTCTGGCAATAGTTCATTGACCAATCGCTGATCCAGTGCCAGTTTTCTTCCGTCATTGGTAATTTTCAGCATATTGTCTACACTAGCATCTACGCCACCGTTTCTTACCACTTCCGCACGCTCTCCTAGGCTTGCTACGATTTCTTTCTGCTGTTCTGTTGGTTTCAATACTACAGTTTCGTATTCCGCTTCCGGTACTGGAAGATTCAACTGATCCGAAGTCTTGATATCTGCAATCTCCTTGAACATATTCATCAGTTCCGGGATATTATAGAATCTGGCGAATCTGGATTTTGCTCGGTATCCGGTTCCTTCCGGTGCAAGTTCAATGCTGGTCACAACCTCTCCAAACGTGGATGCCCAGGAATCAAATAATCCCAAGCCCATATTCTGTAATTTGCTGTTCTGCAGATATCTCTGCATGACATAAAGTTCCGTCATGCTGTTGCTGATCGGTGTGCCCGTTGCAAAGGTAATGCCTTTTCCACCGGTAATCTCATCCAGATACTGACATTTATTAAACATATCTGCTGATTTCTGTGCTTCGTTCTGGGCAATTCCGGCTACATTTCTCATTTTTGTATAAAGGAACGCATTTTTATAACTGTGTGCCTCGTCTACATACAGATGATCCACTCCCAGTTCTTCAAAGGTAACTACATTATCCTTTTTCTCTTTCTGATTCAGCTTCTCCAGTCTTGTCATCAGCGTTTTTCTGGTCTTTTCAATCTGCTTTACCGTATAGCGGCCGCCATCCTGCTCATATCTTGCACTCTGGATTGCGATTTCCAGATCGTCAATCTGCTTCCGCAGCATGGCTTCCTGCCTCTCATCAGAGATTGGGATACGCTCAAACTGGGAATGACCGATGATAATCGCATCATAGTTTCCCATAGCGATTCTGGCACAGAACTTTTTCCGGTTCGCCGGTTCAAAATCTTTCTTGGTTGCCACCAGGATATTGGCTCCCGGATATAACTGCAGGAACTCGGCTCCCCACTGCTCTGTCAGATGGTTCGGCACGACAAATAGATTCTTTTGTGATAATCCCAGACGTTTGCTCTCCATTGCAGCCGCTACCATCTCGTAGGTCTTCCCAGCTCCTACTACATGAGCCAGAAGCACATTATCCCCGTAAAGCTGATGTGCGACAGCATTTTTCTGATGTGGGCGAAGTTCAATTTCCGGGTTCATTCCTGGGAAAGTCAGATGACTGCCATCGTATTCACGGGGACGGATACTGTTAAACCGTTCATTATAAACTCTTACCAGTCTTTCACGTCTCTGTTGATCTTTGAAAATCCAATCCTTAAATGCTGCTTTCATGGCATCCTGTTTCTGTGATGCCAGCATAGTTTCTTTTTTATTGAGGACACGAATCTCATCCCCATTTTCATTGACACTCTTATCATAGATACGAACATCTTTCAGATTCAGTGTATCTTCCAGAATCCGGTAAGCATTTGCCCTCTCGGTTCCATACGTTGCATAGGCAAACGCATTTCTTGGACTGTCTGCATTTTTCCCGGTAATCCGCCACTCACCATTCACCTCAGAATATTTTACCTGTATCTCCTTCTGTGCAAGATACCACGGAGTATGAAGCAGTTCCCTCATAAAGTCCTGATAATCCGATGGTTCAATCCAGGTTGCTCCAATCCTTACTTCGATTTCAGATGCTTCCAGTTCTCTTGGCTGAACTGCTTCCAATGCACGGACATTCGGTGTGAATTCCGGGTGATTCTCTGCAAAGGTTCTTGCTGTGTTTAACTTCTCCCTGACATTTCCAGATAAATACTCATCTCCACTCTCCCACTGGTCTGTCAGTGGGTTCTTAAATATAACTCCAACCAGTTCCTCCGTGATTTTTTCTTCTGTCTTTCCTGTCAGCTGTGCCATATAGGACAGATCCACCTTTGCTCTTTCATTCAATGATAATGCTAAGGCTTCTGTCGCAGTTTCCACACTGGTTACCGCCACTGCCTTTTTGATGGTTCGTTTCGTAAACATGTCTGCTTTTCGCTTCAATGTTCCATCTTCGTTCAGGTCTTCCAGAGAACACAACAGACAATAAGAAGCGTCATCAGAAAACGCCCGCTTGTTTGCATTACTTCCGATGACTCCATACTTTGCTGTGTAAGCATCATATACTTGATTCAATTTCTCCTGCTGTTTGTGAATTTCTTCATCTGTTACGGATTCTTCCATCTGCATGGCAATCAGTTCACGCACCGTGTCTCGGATCTCCACCATACCTTTTACACGTTCTGCAGTAGCGGCAGGCATCTTTACCTGATTCATCAGAGAGTTAACACGGTAATATACCTGATCATCTACAACCGCATAACTGTAATTACGAACATTCGGATCTGCCGGGATACTCTCTGGTACATCATCCAGTTCTGCATCCACATCAACTGCAGGTGCCATATTTCCATGAATATTCCTGACAGCTTCTGCAAGCTGGACTTCAAGATCAGCACCTTCTATCGGCATACAGGTTGTTTCCATACCATACGGACCGGATACCTCTTTCATCTCACCCAGAATCATTTCCGGATGGTCTGCAAAATACTGATTGACCGTAATTCCATTGGCATCACTTCCAAGATTCACCCACTCCGGCATCTCTTTTGTCATGCTGTCACGCTTCTGGAAGAATAAAATATCTGCACTGACTTCCGTTCCTGCATTTGCTTTGAATGCTGTGTTCGGCAGGCGGATGGCTCCAAGGAGATCGGCACGTTCTGCCAGATACTTTCGGACTTCCGGTGATGCTTTATCCATGGTTCCTTTTGTTGTGATCAAAGCTGCCACACCACCCGGACGCAACTGGTCGATTGTCTTTGCCAGAAAATAATCGTGAATCATAAAATTATAGCGGTCATATTGCCTGTCATTCACTTTATAAGCTCCAAATGGCACATTTCCGATTGCCACATCGAAGAAATCATTCGGATAATCTGTCTTCTCAAAACCTTTAATCTGGATATTGGCATCTGGGTAAAGCAGTTTTGCAATTCTACCGCTGATACTGTCCAGTTCCACACCATAGAGTTTTGACTGGTTCAGCTTCTCAGGAAGCATTCCAAAGAAGTTACCAACACCCATGGATGGCTCCAGGATATTTCCTTTTGTAAATCCCAGATTTTCCAACGCCTGATACATACTTTCAATCACGATTGGCTGTGTGTAATGGGCATTTAAGGTAGAAGCTCTGGCTGCTGCATATTCTTCCGGTGTAAGGACTGTCTTTAATTCCAGATATTCCGTCTCCCATGCGGATTTTGTTTCATCGAAAGCATCAGCAAGACCTCCCCAGCCTACATATCGGGATAAAATCTCCTGTTCGTCTGGTGTGGCATTGCGGTTTTCTTCCTCGCATTTCTTTAAAAGCTGGATTGCCATGATATTAGCACGGAACTTTTCCTTTGGTGTTCCCTGTCCCAGTTCATCATCTGTGATATGGAAGTTTGTTGCTGGAATATCAGACTGTTCTGGTGTTATATCTTCCTTTTTTTCTGCATCTTCTACTGCTTCCGGTTGTGTCTCAACTTCCGACGGTTCCTGATTTTCCTCTCGTATTTCCTGCTGATCAGAGCCTTCCTGCTCCACTTCCAAAGCCTGCTGAGCTCCTTCCAGATCCGCCTGTCTCTGTGCTTCCTGCCGTTCTTCATACTTTTCCAGTTCTTCCGGTGATAAGAAATCATCGGTGCGAATCAGCTGACGGACACGTTCTGCAACCTTATTCCACTTTAATAGAACTTCTACATCTGGACTGCCAATCTTCCCTTTCGCAAGTTTTAATCCTTTCGCATCATGGGAAGCATCGGATTCATACGCTCCCGGTATCCCAGGTGCTGCTCCACCTGTACCATACTCATTTTTCAGAAACTCAGCTGCATCCTTTATATCGTGATGTTCCATGAAATACTCATAGATCCGATTCCGTCCTCCGGCAGTGATCCCGCCTCTTCTAAGGACTGCATCTATCTCATCCTGTGTGATAAAGGAAAGGGCCGGACGTTCGACCGTAAATTTCTGGTCTACCCAGGAACGCTCCCTCTGGAGATCCTGAAAACGCTGGAAATATTCCGGATTATGCTGAATCTCCCACCTGCGATAATCTTCTGGATTCTCATCCATATCTTTCTGCAGCCATTCAAAGCGATGGGCAATTGCATCTGCTTCCGCTGAATCTGTCCAAGCTTCCCGCACGACATCCTGCCAATCCGAATATGATTGCTGCTCCTCCCGGTTTCTGCTGGTATCCCGAAAATGGAGTGCAAGAAGATTGGTCATTTCTTCCTGCTCCTGTTCAATGGCGTTATTGGAAATCAGATTATCCACGTAACTTCTATCCTCATACATATCCCGGATTCTGTCCGCCGCTTCTTCCCACGTAACCATGCGATCAAAGTTTCTTCTGGCGGAATCTCCCCGTCGGATACGGATACCATCATTGTCATACCAGATACTGATTTTCTGTCCATCTATGGTAAATCCTTTTCCACCTGTTTCATATTCCTCCTTCAGGAAGTTCTGCATTTCTTCATTATCCAGACCTTCAATCAGTCTTGCCGTAATATGAAACAGTGTATTTTTCTGTCCACTTCCCGTGCGGAGAATATCATCTACTACTTCATCAGAAATAAGAAAAGCGGCTGGCTGTTCTAATGCAGCTGCCGCTTTCCTTATTTCTCCTAACTGTTCCTCTTCTGTCGGGAACAGACTTAATTGTAAATAATCTCCTGAATTACCAGTTCCTCTGCCTGTGCTTTGATCTGGTTCATGTGTCTGGTCCATGCCATCCCGTCTGCCATTTTGTCCGGTG
>OMGF01000989.1_pt1 | contig 21558 bp, 19 predicted proteins | sample 1645861 | NCBI WGS metagenome assembly OMGF01 (sample SAMN05578586, study PRJEB25193) | human gut metagenome | biome: Human Microbiome; feature: human-associated habitat; material: feces | host: Homo sapiens | place: USA:Birmingham
TAGACCAATAATAATTACAATAAAAATAGATATAATTACTGCAAATATTATTCCAATAGTTAAAAATATTTTATTTTTTTGAAAAGCATACCATATTCCATTCGCAATCATTTGGATTGTGAAGACACCTATGCCGCTAAAAACATCTGTCTTTTTTATATCCATCATTTTCTCCTTACGTAATATTTACTAGAAATTTGCTAATGCAATAATATCATCTGAAAATGCCTCAACGCATCCTCAATCGCCTTTTCCTTCTCCTTTGGGCATTTTGGCTGTCTTGCATCCTCCGATTTTGAAAGATTATAATTCTCCCTCTTCTCCAATCCATGCTTATCTTTTACCTGCGCAATATACAGATTAGATACCTTAAGTCCTGTCTCCTCCAACACATATTTCTTAATTTCCTCATACGTAGCCTTACTCTCAGCAGAAGTAATATCCATCTCATCCATATCAAGTTTCACATTCACATGATGCTTCGCTTCATGAAGTTTGGACAATAAGCATACCGTTTCCACATGTTTCGTAAACGGAAAAAGATCAAACGGTGTACACTCTTTCATCCGGTATCCATGCTTTGTCAGATACTTCAGATCCCGCACCAGCGTTTCCGGACCACAGGATACATACACGACTTTATCCGGAGCCAGTCGCACTACAGAGGAAAGAAACGCCTCATCGCTTCCCGTACGCGGCGGATCCATAATGACCACATCCGCATGTTCTCCTTTTTCTGCCATCTCTACCATAAATTGTCCGGCATCTTCATTATAAAAAGTAACATTGTGAATATGATTGCGCTTTGCATTGGAGATAGCATCCTTTATCGCATCACGGTTTAACTCCACTCCGATCACATGCTTTGCGCGGCTGCTGGCAATCAGCCCGATCGTGCCCGTACCGCAGTACGCATCGATCACAGTTTCTTTTCCCGTCAGTTTTGCACAGGAAATGGCTTTCCGGTAGAGTTTTTCCGTCTGCTGCGGATTTACCTGGTAAAATGAAGTCGGTGAAATACGAAATGTGCATCCGCACAGTTCATCCTCAATAAATCCTTTTCCAAAAACGATAATATTGCGCTCCCCGAGCACCATGCTGGTCTTACGGTCATTGACATTGATCACTACTGTACTGATCTCCGGGAACTTCTTCCGCAGTGCCTTGACAAAATTATTTTTGGAAGGAAGAATCGGAGATACCAGTACAAGCACCACCATAATCTGTCCGCTGTGATAGCCCTTTCGCACCAGCACATGACGCAGCAGCCCATATCCAGTATCCTCATCATATGCACGAATCCGGAAAGAACGCATCATATTTTTGATTTCACGGATAATGGCATCTGCCTGTGCATCCTCGATCTGGCACTCCTCCACATCCACGATATCATGCGAATGTTTCTCATATACCCCTGCCACAATATGTCCGCGTTTATTGCAGGAAAAAGCCGCCTGTACTTTATGCCGATAGTGGTATGGATCGTCCATCCCGATGATTGGATTGATCTTTCCAAACGGTTCCATGAGTTTGCGCATGTAACTCTGCTTTTTGGAAAGCTGCTGACTGTACAAAATTCCCTGATAGTCACATCCTCCGCATCTTTTTGCGTAAATGCAGTGTTCGCCTGTTTTTTGTATCTGGCTTATGTTCGGTTTTCTATCCGTTTCTCTTCCCCTGTTCCTCTCTTTTTTCATCTTCTGTCCCGTTGTTTTTTTCTGTCCTATTTGCATATTTTCCAACTTCCTGTACTTGATTTTTAAAGTTCTTTCTCGTAGCACCACCAGTCCTCGTCAAATAAATCGCTCTCTCCCACTACGTCAAAATGCAGTTTTTCATAAGAACGGAGCGCTTTTTTATTTGTTTTACACACGAGAAAATGTACACTCCTTTTCCCCTGTTTTTTCAATTCTTCCATGCCATGCTGCAGAAGCTGCCGGGCAATTCCCTGATTCTGCATATCGGTGCGTACCCCGAGTCTGGAAAGCTCCGCAGACGGCTGCAGTGTTTTGGACCAGCAGGTGAGTGCTTCCACCTGCGGATCTTCATCCACTGTGATCGTGCCAATGATTTCTCCATCTTCATTTTCCATACAAAAAAGAGCATTTCTTTTCATATCATAATCAAATTCCTGTTCTCCTGGATACCCATTGCCCCATGCGCAGTATGGAGTACCGATCAGCGACTGATACAGCGCAAGAATTTCTTCCTTATCGTCCTGCTTAGCTTTTCGAAACTTCATTTTTCCTCTTTTCATCCTTCGCTTTCGATTTTCTTTTTCAACTATGCCATAATGCTCTCTAAAATGCAAGTATACTGCCTTTTTCATTTTTTTACCCAAAACACCCCGGCAGCCGTTTTTATAACGGATACCGGGGTGTCTGTTTTCTATAGCCGGGTGTACTTATACCTGAATACGATCTGCAATCTCATTTCCCATGGCGAACCGTTCTCCATTGGCACCGATGATCAGCCCATTGGATAATTTCTGAATCACCTGTACGCTGCCACCTTCTTCTACATGATGGCGGTGCAAGAATTCTACAACTTCCGGTAATCCGAATAACCACTGAATGGTATAATTTTCACCAACTTTTGCTTTTGATAATGCCTGCATAATGCTCCCTCCTTCTATAGCTCCTCCATTCGGTTACCACTATTATATGGAGTTTATACCCGGTTAGTCAATCGAGAGCTTTCTCCTTTTATTATAACCGAAATAAGTCATCACTGATCTGAAAACATGACATGTTATAAATTATGAACCGTTTTACACTTTTCCTTGCATCAACTCATAAGATATGTTATATTATGCGTAGAAAAAGGGAAAGCCAGAGAAGCGGTTTACCCGAATATATTAAGTAACTGTTTTATCAACAGCCGTCATTATTCGCAGTAATGGCGGCTATTTTCGTTTTCCCTTGAAAATCGTGTAGCACAATCCAACAAGGGCGCAAATGAACTAAGAGGATTTGCTTATTTTGAGATATTTTTCTATAAAAGTGTGTCAAAAGGTGTGTCAGTCTTTTATTTCATATCATAGAATTGTTCCGGAACCCCTATAAATAAGCATTCTTCGGATTATTTCTCATCCACCACCTGAAAAATAAAAAATTTAAGATAATAGCTCTCCGGCACATTCGCAGAATTTGCCCACAAAATCGGATGATCCGGCGCCTGCGTACGGAATTCCACCTGACGTAGCCGTTTGTGTGCCGCCTTTGCAGCTTCCTTCACCGTCTTTGCCAGCAGTTCCTGTGTCATAAAATGGGAACAGGAACAGGTTGCCAGGTATCCGCCGTCTTTTACCAGCTTTAACCCTTTCATATTGATCTCCCGATAACCTTTGATGGCATTCTTCGTGGCCTCACGGGATTTCGTAAATGCCGGCGGGTCGAGAATGACTACATCATATTTTTCTCCGGCTTCTGCCAGTTTCGGAAGCTCGTCCAGTACATTTGCACAGCGAAAATGTACCGTATCTTCCAGATGATTACGCACGGCATTGGCATTTGCCTGCTGCACCGCATATTCCGAAATATCAAGTCCCGTCACATCGGAAGCACCTGCGATTCCTGCATTCAGTGCAAACGTTCCCATATGTGTAAAACAGTCCAAAACTCTCTTTCCTTTACAGATCCGCTGCATTGCCAGCCGGTTATACTTCTGGTCCAGGAAAAAGCCCGTCTTCTGACCATTTACCACATCGACCAGATAGTGCACGCCATTTTCCGTGATCTCCACCTCTGTATCAAATGTTTCCCCAATAAATCCTTTCACCTTCGGAAGTCCTTCTTTCCTTCGCTCATTGGCGTCACTTCTCTCATAGACTCCACGGATAGAAATACCGTCCTCTTTCAGTACCCCTTTTAATAATGAAACGATTGTTTCCTTGAACTGCTCCATACCGAGTGCCAGACATTCCACCACCAGCACATCCTCATACTTGTCAACCACCAGTCCCGGCAAAAAATCCGCTTCCCCGAAAATCACACGACAGGAAGATGTATCCACCGTTGTCTTCCGGTATTCCCAGGCATTCTTTACACGCATACGAAGAAAATTCTCGTTAATCTCCTGATCCACATGACGGGTCAGCATGCGGATACGGATCTTCGAATTCTGATTGATAAATCCCTTTCCCATCGGATATCCGTCAAAATCATGTACCGTCACCACATCTCCATTGGTAAATGTCCCCACAATCGTATCAATCTCATTATCAAAAATCCATGCGCCACCCGCCTTGATCGTGCGGCCTTCTCCCTTTTTTAAAGTAACAATTGTATGATTCTCCATCTTCTTTTCCTTCCTGTAAATACTTTCTTCATAGAGATACCATGTGCGATGTCGAACATTTGAGGACATATACACAATATCTTCTTTTCGCTGTCCCAGCTTCGTTTTCGTTTGGGACATATACACAATATTTCTTCTTTTATGTCCCGGCTTCGTTTTCGTTTGGGACATATGCACAATATTTCTTCTTTTATGTCCCACTTTTATTTTCGTTCGGGACATATACATAATATCTGCACTTCTATATCCCATTTTTAACGCTTTCCGGGACATATCAGTGGAAACTTTTTCTATATATCCCACTCTGACTCTTCTTCGGGACTTTTCAACTTAAAAATCTTCCATATATCCCTGCCCTGTCTATCTTAGAATTTTTTCTCTCAAATATCTTCTATATGCCCTCTCCCTGTCTACCTCAGGACTTTTTCCCTTAAAGTGTACCACAGAATAATTACGTTTTCCAGCACTCCCCATTGTTTTTGAAATCCATAAATGTTATAATGTTGTTAATAAATTAACGAAGTTGTTGCATTTCTGTTCACAACTTCACGCTAAGACATACAAGGAGGTCTTATACGAATGGATTTTTCAGAAGAATACAGACAGAAGCTCGTTTCAGCAGACGAAGCCGTAAAAGTAATCAAATCCGGTGACTGGGTAGACTATGGCTGGTGTACCAACACCGTAGATGCACTGGACAAAGCACTTGCCAAGCGTACCGATGAACTGAAGGATATCAACCTGCGTGGCGGAATCCTCTTAAAACCGCTTGCCGTATTTGAGCGCGAAGACGCCGGCGAGCATTTTACATGGAATTCCTGGCATATGTCCGGAATCGAACGTCATATGATCGCACGTGGCTGTGCATTCTACAGCCCGATCCGTTATTCCGAGCTCCCTCGTTATTACCGTGAGCTGGATTGTCCGGATGATGTGGCAATGTTCCAGGTTGCTCCAATGGACAAGCATGGATACTTCAACTTCGGGCCAAGTGCTTCCCATCTTGGTGCGATGTGTGAGACAGCCAGACATATCATCGTAGAAGTCAACGAAAATATGCCGCGCTGCCTTGGCGGAACAGAAAACGGTATACATATTTCCAAAGTCAATGCAATCGTAGAAGGCTCCAATCCTCCAATCGGAGAACTCGGTGCCGGCGGTCCTGCTACCGAAGTAGACCAGAAAGTTGCACAGCTGATCGTAGACCAGATTCCAAACGGTGCCTGCTTGCAGCTTGGTATCGGTGGTATGCCAAACGCAGTCGGTTCCCTGATCGCACAGTCCGACTTAAAGGATCTTGGTGTTCACACAGAAATGTATGTAGATGCATTCGTAGACATTGCCAAAGCCGGAAAGATTACCGGTGCCTGCAAAAACATTGACCGCTACCGTCAGGTATATGGTTTCGGTGCCGGAACCAAGAAGATGTATGATTATCTGGATGAAAATCCAGAACTGATGAGCGCACCTGTCAGTTACACCAACGATATCCGCTCCATCGCAGCACTGGACAACTTCATCTCCATCAACAACTGTGTAGATATCGACCTGTTCGGACAGATCAGTGCCGAGTCTTCCGGAACCAAACACATCAGTGGTGCCGGCGGACAGCTTGACTTCGTTCTCGGTGCTTATATGTCCAAAGGTGGAAAGAGCTTTATCTGCTGTTCTTCCACATTCACGGATAAGAAAGGTGTTATGCATTCCCGCATCCGCCCGACCCTGGCAGAAGGTTCTATTGTCACAGACACCCGTGCAAATACCCACTATGTCGTTACCGAATATGGCATGGTCAATGTAAAGGGATTATCTACCTGGCAGAAGGCAGAGGCTCTGATTTCCATTGCACATCCGGACTTCCGTGATGATCTGATCAAAGAGGCAGACCAGATGCACATCTGGAGACGTTCCAACCGATAAGAACACCGTTTGTTCACAATTTATTCATATTGCAAAAAAACCTCGTTTTTAACGGGGTTTTTTTATAAATTTTACCTCTTGTCTTTACTATCCTTTTTTAGTAATCTATAGTTCGAGTAAAGGAGAGGTAAAGATGAAGAAATTTTTTAGTATTATCAAAGAAAAACTATTCACCAGAGTTGAAAAACAACATTCCGAAGCTTACCTGCGTCGGATCTCATTTCTGAATAAATATTCCCTGCTGTTCCACATGTTGATATCCTGTGGGATCGTATTTATGGTGGAGGTTCTTTCCCGAAGGAGTTTTCTCTCGGCATGTTCCTTCGTTGGGATGCATACCGGTGCATTTTTTTATAATGCCTTTATTGTATTTGCATCCTTAAGCTTTGTTTATCTGTTCCGCAGACGTGCATTCTGGCGGATCATTATCAGCGGTTTCTGGGTGCTCCTTGGAATCATTAACGGATGCATCCTTTCAAACCGTGTAACACCGTTTGGCTTTACAGACCTTAAATGTATCAATGATCTGTTTGCCATGAACAATACCAACTATTTCACGGCAGAAGAAGCTACCATCGTAGTCATCGGACTTTGTCTGTTCCTTCTGTTTTGTGTTGCGCTCTTCATTAAAGGACCGCGCTATCAGGGCAAGACCCATAAAATTGTTGTAGTAGGTGCCATTGTATCGGTACTGTTTGTCGGTCTTCCTGTTACAACCTCTGCTGCACAGAATGCCAATGTTGTTGCAAGTTACTTCTCCAACATTGCACAGGGATATGAAAACTACGGTTTTATCTATGGATTCTCTTCGAGTGTGGTAGACCGTGGAATGAGCAAGCCGGATGACTACTCCGAGCAGAAAATTGCTTCGATTGAAAAAAATGTAAATGACACAAAAAAAGAAACAACTGTCACCAAAAAGAATGCACCAAATATTATCTGTATTCTTCTTGAATCATTCTGTGATCCGGATGAGATCAAGTTTCTGAATTATAATCAGGATCCGATTCCTACCTTTCACAATCTCGAGAAGAACTACACGAGTGGTTACCTGACAGTTCCGGTTGTTGGCGCAGGAACCGCAAACACTGAGTTTGAAGTTCTCTCCGGTATGAGTATGCAGTACTTCGGAACCGGCGAGTATCCGTATAAAACAATCCTGAAAAAGACAGACTGCGAGAGCACTGCTGCTGATCTGGCTTCCATCGGATATGGAACCCATGCCGTACATAACAATGGCGGTAACTTTTACAGCCGTGTCAATGCCTTTTCCATGATGGGATTTGATACTTTCACCAGCAAGGAACTGATGAACATTCAGAGTTATACGCCAAACGGAAGCTGGGCTACCGATGATATTCTTGTTCCTGAAACAATCAAAACCTTAGATTCCACTCCGAATCAGCCGGACTTTACCTACACCATTACCGTAGGTACACATGGTGATTATCCAAAGACTCCGGTTATCGCAAATCCGGTATATACCGTCAGCGGTGTGGATGATGAAGAAAAGAAAAACCAGTGGACTTATTACATCAACCAGTTAAATGAAGTAGATACATTCCTGAATGATCTGATTACAGAGCTCTCCAAGAGAGATGAAGATACCATCGTGGTAGCGTTCGGTGATCATCTTCCAACCATGGGTCTGGAAGACTCCGATATGAAATCCGGTGATATCTACAAGACAAAATATGTCACATGGAATAACATGGGATTAAAGAAGCAGGATGCAGATCTGTATGCATACCAGCTGATGGCAAGCATTACGGATTCCACAGGTATTCATGAGGGAACCATCTTAAATTACCATCAGACCCAGATGAACAACACAGACCACACTGCATATCTGGACGGACTGGATAATCTGCAGTATGACATTCTTTACGGAAACCGTTACTGCTATGATGGCAAAGACAAATACCCTGCAACCGACATTGTAATGGGAATTGATGATGTAACGGTATCTGAGACGTCGGATTCCATCGGCGGATCGGAAGTGTTTGTCTATGGAAACAACTTCACCAAGTGGAGTAAGGTATTTGTAAATGACGAGAAAGTCAATACAACCTTCAGCAATTCCGGTTGTCTGATTATTCCAAAAGACAGTGTCAAAGACGGTGATACCATTAAAGTGTGCCAGATGGGTTCCAACAGTACGATTTTCCGTGAATCCAACACGTACACATACAAAGATCCTGCTGTGGAAGAAACCGTTACGGGAACAGAGTCGGACAGCAATACCGAATCTACAGTTTCAGAAAGCCAGAAATAAGCAAAAAAGACCTGCCAGTGATTTTCACTGACAGGTCTTTTCTTGTCTTAAATTGTCTTTAACGCATCCACAGCGGCATCCAGATACGGATTTTCCATCTCATAGAATGCACCGGCATCCGCAGCTTTCGCATATGCCGGATCCAATGGCAGTTTGCCAAGAACTCTGGTTCCTTCTTTTGCGGCAACTTCGTCAATGTTGCTTTCTCCAAACAGTGCGATCTTCTTTCCACAATCCGGGCATTTCAGATAACTGAAATTTTCCACCAGTCCAAGTACCGGTATATGCATCATATTTGCCATATGGAAAGCTTTCTTTACGATCATCTGTACCAGTTCCTGTGGAGATGTAACAATAACGATACCGTCCACCGGAAGGGACTGGAACACGGTAAGCGGTACATCACCGGTTCCCGGTGGCATGTCCACAAACAGATAGTCCACATCGCCCCAGACAGCCTCATTCCAGAACTGTTTCACAGCCCCTGCAATCACAGGTCCTCTCCAGACAACCGGTGCCTCTTCATCTTCCATCAGAAGATTGATGGAAACGATTTTGATTCCTTCTTTTGTCTCATACGGATACATTCCTTTTTCGTCACCGACCAGCTGACCGTGTGCTCCAAACATCTTTGGAATGGACGGTCCGGTAATATCGGCATCCAGAATTCCTACTTTATATCCGGCTTTCGCCATCTGTACCGCCAGGGAAGAAGTAACAAATGATTTACCGACACCTCCCTTTCCGCTGACCACTCCAATCACATGTTTGATATTGGAATATGCATTCATCGCTTCGAGCATACTCTGCGGATTCTGAGAATTATGGGAACATCCCTCACAGCTTGCTTTGGAACAGGATGATGCTCCGCTGCAACTTGAATTTTCTGGCATAATGATAGCCTCCTTGTTAATTATTTAATGATTTATTTATATAGACTGCCCAGTCTTTGGAATGGGTAGTATATGAAATAAGCTTTTCCGATAATTTTATCTTTGCTGACATAGGTATGATCCCAATATCTGGCATCATAGGAATCATTCCGGTTGTCTCCAAGCACCAGATAACTGTCTTTGGGAACCTCAAACTCAAACGGTCCGGTTGCCTCTGTCCATGTCTCTTTCAGGTAATCCTCCTTCAAAGGAGTCTCAGAGTCATTGATATAGATTTTCGCATCCTCAATGGTAACCTTTTCTCCGGGCAGACCAATCACACGCTTGACGTATTTTTGCGTTTCGTCATCCGGGAACCGGAAAATCACGATATCTCCTCTCTTCGGTTCTGAAAACTGATACGCCAGCCGCAGCCCGAACAGGTCATCGCCCGGTTCAATGGTATGCTCCATCGATCCGGTCGGGACTGTTGCATTGATGATCACGTAATTCTTCAAAACCATTGCCAGTGCGAAGGCCGCCAACAGAGTGATCACCCAGCTGAGCACTTCGCGCAGAGGCGAAGTGGCTTTCTCCTTTCCCTCACCCTTTGGATCATTATCCATCTTTATTTCTTCTGTCAATATTTCTTTTTTTTCTTCCATAATCACCCTACTCTCTTGGTGCAAACCACCAGTCAATAAAATCTTCCCTGCGGAAAACCAGTCCCACAAGTCCCAGATCGACACGTTCTTTCTGTGTCAGTGTCTGTGCAATAAATTCATTCACAGATACATCAAAATCGCCTTCCAGGCACCAGATACAGCTCACTGTCGGCACATTCTCCTGATTTTTCCAGTCATCTACGAACGAACCGCCGAAATCAACAATCTTATTCCAACGATGCTGCGTATTGATAACCCGCTGCTTGATATTCTCATAGATGACCTCCATCATCCGGTGAACTTTCGGGTGATACATCACAGGCTCAAGAATCCTTAAGAGTCGGTGCTTTGGATTGACACGCAGTTCCAGCGTTCCGTTTGCCGTATTCGTCACCATACAGAAAATCTCGTTATCCGGAAACGTTTCCGGCCGCAGATGATACTGATAACGATATGGTACCACACTTTTTATCATATGGAAATCTGCATCCATTTCTTCATATATAACACCCGGACATTCACTGCTTATCACATAGTGCATGCTACCCTGATAAGGCGCCAGAAGCTGGCAGAACAGATCCCGGTTCTTTTCGAATACAATCAGCTGGTATTCTGCCAGAAAACGCCGGAAATCCATAATATGGTTCTGCCTGTAATATGTAAACAGCCCCTTGCTGATAAATGCAATCCTTATGCTTTTTCCGGTATAACCCTGAATAATTGTTGCAACCGGAAGTTCAATCTCTCTCCCTTTTAAATAAACTTCCACTGTGACAGCTTTGCCAAGCAGCTGCATCTCTTCTTCATACTCTGTCAGAACCGGCTGCTGTCCGCTGGCAATATACTGGTTCAGCCCCAGCGGATTGGATGCAAAATGTTCTACAATCCGTCTGCCGATCAGCCTGCGCAGCTCCGTCAGATTTTCATCATGCGCCACATCATCCCTTGCCAGACGCAATGTCAGGAATTTTTTCCGTAAATGCAGATGATACGTCATATGCCTGAGCCACTCCGGTTTTAACCCCAGATCTTTCTTTTCATCGGTCACAAGAAACCCCTGCTGATACAGGCAGGATGTCCCGATCAGTCCCTGATGTTTGGAATTATAAATCCAGATACACCCCTCCATCAGTTCATCCATGATACGAATCGATATGATTCCAAGAATATCCGCGAACGGATTGTCCATGATATGATTCTGTTCTCGCAGCGTCACGCTTTTTTCATCAAAGGAAATCTGAATGGGAAATGGCTGATACAGCATATAGTGCTGTACTGCGTGCACCAGCCTCTGAAGGGACAGATTCTTTGCATATTTCGGCCGTAACACCAGCGTAATTCTGGTTCCGGACTGTTCCCGGTTGGAATTGATATATTCCATCGTTTCCGCCCCTTCAATCCATTTTGCGGTAACCGGTTCTAACGTCTGGCGATCCGTAACATTCCACGCGGTATTTACCGATTTGTCCTTTCTCGACTCAATCAACAGTGCCCGTGCAACCATAAAACCGGAAAGCATACCGACTCCAAACTGCGCCACCGGTTCATAGTGAAGCTGCTGTGTAGAAAAATCCTCGCTCTGATAAAAACTCACTCCGATTTTGGCGACATACTGCTCAATATCCCTGGCATTGATTCCGATTCCGTTATCCTCAAACACCAGACGCTGCGTTTCGGAATTATACTGAATGGAAATTTGAGGAGAATACGGATTTCGCATGGAATTTAAGGCTCTTGCCTCCTCCATCTCCAGAAACTCTGTTCCCCAGCTCCATTCCAACGCCGCCCTGGTATTGCATGCATCAATGGCATTTTGAAGAAACTCCCGGATATAGGCATCCGGATCTCCGTAAAACTGCGTACTTGCAAAGGTCGATATGATATTTTCCTGATCCATACCTACTTTGCACTGTTTCATAGCTGTTCCTCATTTAATAAAATTGCCTGAACCACAAACCGCTTGTCTGCCTGTCTGCTCACACAGGTTGATAAAGTCAGCAGATGACTGTCCACCGAAAGCTGGATTTTGTCCTTTACCTCCGGCGAATTCTTGGATTTTTTCACAATGCTTTCAAGATAACTTACACGTCCCTCTTTCGTTGAAAAGTCATTGGTGTGCAGAATATGTGCATCGTCCGTCTTATATGCCGCAAAAATCTCATACACGAGCACCTTTTCCTTTGTATACACATATATATACGGAAAATTGTTAAAAAATGTCTGGTCTTCATAGTTGTGGAGAGAAGCAAACATTGTGTCATTGCGCATATTGTGCCCATACACGACGGTATCAAAATCCGTAAACTCTTTACTGTTTGCCTTCTCTGTATAAATACATCCAGGATATCCCCTGGTACCATTCATATTGTAATTCAGATAATAGGAATCATCACTCGGATGCTGTAACACCGGATAATCCACCCCGGTTCCCGGAATGTAGATCCATGCGTAAATATCCTGATTGACTCCCTTTAATTTTTTCCAGTTTAAGTTTTTCTGTGGAATTTCTATTCCTTTTTGTTCCAGTTCGCTGTCTTCGGTCTGCACTTCCTGTGCCACATTCTCCGTCTCAGTCTGCGTATCTGACGGAATATTGATCTGATTATCATTCACCTGATTCTGCAGATCATTTACCTGGGCAGAAAGCTTTTCATATTCTTTCTGTGCATTCTTCTGAACCATCCAGCTTCTTCCAAATATTATGAGTACCACGATCAATACAACTGCCAGAACAATGGTCAGAATTTTATAGATATTGATCGTTCTGTCGTTCTTTCTTTCCTGTCTTTTCATAAAATAGTTTTCTTTCTTTAAAATTGAGGCAGGGCGGCAGATTCCATTCCACCGCCCTCACGTGATGCCATGCATCACCTATCCATAGACCTACATGCTAAATAAAATTGTATCCAGTGAGATTAATTCTTACGTGCTTTTCTTCCGCATACAACAATACCTGCTGCCGCAAATACTGCAACGAACGGAAGTGCCGGAAGCGCTGCCCCGGTTTTTGGAGATGTCTTATAGGAAACAGATCCGGAAGCTGATGTTCCTTTCTGACTTCCTGCTCCACTTTTGCCATTGACACGGGCAGAAGAACTCTTTGTGGAAGTATTCCGTACGGAATTCTTTCCATCGGTATAACCATCTGTATAACCGTCGTCATAATCATCCTCGAAACTGTCCTCTCCATCGTCATAAGACTGTGGATAGTTTACTGTCACATTCTGATTTACACTAACCGGATTATACTGATTATTGGTCTGTGAGTTGTTCTGGTTGTTGTTGTTTGTCTGGCTGCTGCTGTTGGAATTGTCATTTACATTGGAATTTGTATTTGATCCCTGGGAATTTTCATCCTTTGACGGATCTGTTGTAACGGTAGGATTCACATTTGAACTGTACCTTACAACTATAACCGGTGAAAATGAATACAATGTAACCGTGACTTTGCCATTGGAAACGCTGTCCGGCTTTACAGTCTGCCAGCTTCCGCTTTTTAATTTATGTAATACATAAACATTGTCTCCAGCCTTAATTCCACTTGCACAAATCGTTACTTTGATTCCTTTGGATGTATTCGTTGCAGACGGAACACTGATATCAGACATGGCCATGACGGTTGCACTTCCGTTCTGTGCACTTGCCACAGCATTTGCCTGACGGTTTCCCTCGCGGTAAACATCTTTGTCCACACCCTTGGAAGAAACCGTGATAAGCTCATTGTTTGCATTATAACCGCTGCTTTCAACGGTTGTTGCCTTATTCAGCTCATTGGTTCTTTGAACCAGTGCCGTATCACTTGTTGGTGATGGATCTGCAAACACGGTTGTGCCCATTGTAAATACCAGCATCATAGCTGTCACAACTCCTGTGAAAATTTTCTTTTTCATCGCAATCTACCTCCTTTCCACGTAATATAAACTGCATGTAACTCTATCTATATCAAGTGCGCGCGCACTGGATACCTTATTGTACGGGTGTATAAAACACCTTCATAATGAGTTCTTCCATGGCATCTTCATCGACATGGTACTCCTCATACCGTTTCCCGTCAATCGGCTTTCCCTCCACCGTTTTTCCGGGAACCGTATACATCTGGTCTTCTGAAAAACCGTAATTCATCAGCTGCTCAATCATACTTGTGAAATCCACACTGGTTACCAGATAATCGGAAACAGAATTGTAAATTTCTGTCACCTGATCCGGGTTTTCTGTGGATACTTTTTTTAATTTATCCATATAGGCAACAATATACTGTTCTTCGCGCTGCAGACGCTTTGTTGCACTGTCATATTCTTCGGTATCCCTTCCATGCAGGTAATAATAAGCCTGCGTCCCATTCAGGGTTACTTTTTGCCCTTTCTTCAAATTCACACCGGCTTTTGGAAACGAAATATCCTGCTGTACAGTCACTTCCACTCCTCCCACAGCATCATTCATCTGTGGGATTCCCCCCATATTCATCGCAAGATAACCGCTGATCGGAATATTTTGAAACAGGCCGGAAACCGCATCCACGGTTTTGCTGCAGCTGAGGCGCTTACCGTCCCCGAATGCATGCTGCAAACAGATCTGAGTTTTAAGCGGTCCCATATCAATACCTTCTTCATCACACAATTCGATATCTGCCATCGTGTTTCGATTGATGGAAATGACCTGCAGCTGCTCTGTTTTGTTGTTTACAACAAGAAGAAACAGTGCATCGGACTGCCCGCCTTGGGTATAATCGCTGCTTTGCTGTACCGGACCATCGATATCAACCCCCATCATGAGGTAGGTTTTGATATCTGTATTATACAGATACTCTTTTCCCTGATAAGCAACTACACCCTCCTGCCACTTTTCCTGACCGGAATCCTGTGTGGTATCTGTCTGCCCCGCAACCTGCTGCTCATAAGAATTTTCTGTATCATCCGCAATGTGGGAGCCGGTATTTTCCGCCTTCGTTTTGACCCCTACCACAATCACAAGTGCAAGGATCACCACCATCATTCCGGACATAAAATACAATGCATTATGAAGTTTTGTCGATGGTTCATGCATTCTTCTCATGATGTTCTCCGTAATTTCCATAATAGCTGCCATAGTAGCCGCCATAGTAGCCACCCTCATAGCCGCTCTTCTTCATCCGTACTTTGTTCAGTACCGCACCAAGTACCCTCACTCCGGAAGCTTCCATCTGCTTTTTGACCGTCTGGATCAGACGTCCGCTTGCCATGCCCTGGGCAATAACAAGAATCGCACCATCACAGTGTTTTGCGATCACTGCTGCGTCGATTGCGGCTCCGATCGGTGCACAGTCAAGCAACACATAATCAAAATGTTCTTTTGCAAAATTAAGCAACTCGGTAAAATATTTTTTTTCCAGAATTTCTGTCGGGTTTGGTACAGACGGTCCTGCAAAAATCATAAACAGTCCCGGAATCGTTGTTCCGTATAATACATCTTCAAGTTTTTTTTGTCCAGAAAGGAAATGGGATAATCCGTAGATTTCCCTTCCATCCGAAGCCACTGCCCGTAATCGTCCCACGTATACAGATTTACGCATATCGGTATCGATCAGCAATACACGTTTGCCGGATTCCGAAAAAGAACGCGCCAGATCCATCGTCACGGTACTTTTCCCTTCGTTTGGCATGGCAGATGTCACAACGATGGTGCAGATATCATCTCCGCAGAACTGGATATTGGTTTTTAATGCCCGGAGTGATTCTTTCATCGTATAATTTTGTTTTTTCAGATTCTCAAATGTTACCGATTTCATTTCTTTTTCTTCCTTCTCTTACGCTTGCGCTCTTTTTCCCCATCGTATTCGGCTTCTTCCAAAGGAAGCGTACCAAGAACATTCAGCCCCAGCTTCCTTTGTACATCATCTGCATTCATAATCGTATCATTGAACAGATAAGCCACCACAATAACCGCAATCGCCAAAAACATGCCAAGTATTCCTCCGACCGCCGTATTTTTCATGATATTCGGGCTGACCGGTTCTCCGTCGGAATATCCCTTTTGAATGATATTCGGTGCATCCTGATCCATTTTCTGTTGGATAAAGGCCACACTGACACGCGCAATCTCATCCGCAATCTTTTTTGCCATGGATGGGTTTGCATCGCGCACCGTAATCTCGAGGATTCGCGAGTTGGAAGGATTATTCAGGGTAACTTTTTTCTTCAGGGAACTGTAGGTCTCGTCCAGTCCGAGATTCTCAATTACCTGCTCAAGCACGGGACGCCCCTCTACGATAACCATATAATCGTTTGTCAGACTTGTACCTGTCTGTATATCCGCAAGACTTGTAATCGACATGCTTTTGGACAATACATAAAACTGGGATGTTGACTCATATTGCGGCACCATTACAAACCTGCTGATACAATATGCGGTCACGGCTCCGATAATCAGTGCAAACAACACCCATTTCCAGAAAGAAAGGATCTCTAAAACGAGATCTTTCAGATCAATTTCAATTTCATCATCATTTTCAATTACAATACGTTCCTGTTGTAACTGCTGCTCCATATCAATGCTCCATTACTAACTATTTCATTTCTCCGGTCAGAATCTTTGCCGGATGATTCACCAAAAGCTGATCCGCATATTCCCTGCCAAATTTTTTTTCAATCAGCTCATAGCATTTTCCCATATGATTGGCACGGTTTTTTATTCCATGACTGTCCGATGCAATCGCATCCACACATTCTGCCTTCAGCATCTTTTTACAGTATTTCTTTGGACCCATACCCTCAAGTCCGAGTACCGCATCCGCATTCACCGTAATCCATGCCCCAAGATTGCGCAGCTCCTCTGCCAGCTGCAAATCCGCAAGTGCTCCATACCGCTCCACATGTGCAAATACCGGAATATATCCGTGCAGAACCAGTTCCTGCGTCATCTGGTAAATATAGGCATATTCACTGTCGTGCGAATACTCACACAACACATACCGCGAGCCGGCCATTGTCCGGCATCTGCCACTGTCAAGTGCCTCGACAATATGACTGTTCACATGGTATTCGGTGCCCAGTGCAAGATAAATTCCAAGTTTCTGTGCATACGGCTCCAGAATACGGAAATGTTCTTCAATTTCTTCCTTCGGATAAGCAAACATGCCGTGCCGGTAATGCGGTGTCAGGATCATTGCAGAAATGCCCTGCTCTTTTGCTGCCTCAAGCATCGCCACAGATTCTTCTATTGTTTTTGCTCCGTCGTCTACTCCGTACAGAAGGTGACAGTGAATATCGATCATGGTTTTCCTTGCCTTTACTTTTTTATACTTTATTATACTATATCGACCATTTTCTTGCAATCTTTGAGCCGTTTTTCCCTCTTTTGACACAACTTTTTGTATTTCTCGGATTTCCACAATTGATTTCCCGGCAAACATAGCGTATAATGGTCATGAAAAGCGAATAACACTTGACAAACTTCGGTTTTCGGGGTACGCTTATATGAGTCCATATAAGGACGGTACAATATTTGACCATCAGGCTCAGGCGGTGAGAGTACCGCACGCATAAACAAGTAGGTTTTATTCTCTGAACTGTCAGTATTACAGCTCAGTATGTCATAGATTTCATTGATCTGTTTTTTACAGCAAGCGCGATTGTCCAGCGCAGGGATTTGTTTTCACAACATGACATGCTGCCTGTTGAAAACGCAGTACAGCAGATGCGGACTATTTGGATCAGGAATTCCTGCGGAGGGTTCCGGTATCCGTCGTGTGCTCACACCCCTGCCGGAGAGGTTAAACTCCGGAACTGCCTAGCAAGTCCGAATACAATTGAACAGAACAAACATATATTTATCTAAAAACCCTATGCATAATGCATAGGGTTTTTTGTTTCTTCTTTTCTGTTGTCCATTACAAAGTAATGATTCCAAGTGCATTGAATACCGAACTGAATAAAATCAACAGTACCAGTATCGGTGCAACATACTTGATCAATACAATATACAGTTTCTTACTCTTAAATTTCTGTGTGGAAGATTCCACTTCATCCGTAATCGTCTCTGGTTTCACAATAAAACCGACAAATACACAGGTCAGGAATGCCACAATCGGCATAAGGACACTGTTGGATATAAAATCGAAGAAATCCAGAATACTCATTCCGTGAATCGAAAAACCGCTCCAGATTCCAAATCCAAGAGAAGACGGAATTGCCATCAACACCGTATAAACGGTTACACAGACCGTAATAAATTTACGGCTCTTTTTTGTCTTATCCACGAAAATGGAAACCACTGTCTCCATCAGGGAAATGGACGATGTCAGTGCAGCAAACAATACCAGCACAAAAAATACCGTTCCGATCAGGTGTCCTCCCGCCATACTGTCAAACACTTTTGGCAGTGTAATAAACATCAGTGTCGGTCCTGCCTTCAGCGATGCCTGATCTCCACCGGAAAACACAAACACGGCCGGTACAATCATCAGTCCTGCCAGAAATGCAATTCCGGTATCAAAGATTTCGATATTCCGCACACTGCTCTCTATATCCTCATTTTTCTTCATATAGGAGCCATATGTAATCATAATGCCCATCGCCAGCGACATGGAATAAAACAGCTGTCCCAGTGCCGCCAGGAAAGCATTCGCACTGATCTTGGAAAGATCCGGCTTTAAGTAGTAGACAATTCCTGCCCCTGCTCCCGGACGGGTCACAACAAATACCGCAATAATAACGGAAAGGACTACCAGAAGCGGCATCAGCACTTTGCTGATATTTTCAATTCCTTTATTTACGCCAAGCAGAATCACAACCGAAGTGGCAAGGATAAAAAATACCAGCCACATCACCGGTTCCCCGGTCCTTGCAATAAAATTTGAAAAATAATCATCTGCTGCCGCTGCATTTCCGCTTCCTGTAAGAAATGCCCATGCAAATTTGATGACCCATCCACCGATCACACAATAATACGGAAGAATGATAATCGGCACAATACTGGCAAGAATTCCAATGAAACCGCACTTTTCATGCAGCGTGCTGAATGCATACAGTGCACTTTTCCCGGTCTTTCTGCCCAGTGCAATTTCTGTGATCATAAGTGCAAATCCAAACGTAACCGCAAGGATCACATAGATCAGTAAAAAAGAACCTCCACCGTATTTTGCGGCAAGGTAAGGAAACCTCCACAGATTTCCAAGTCCGACAGCAGATCCCGCAGCGGCAAGAATAAAGCCCATTTTGCTGGAGAAACTGCTGCCATGTTTTTTGTGTTCGTTCATAACAGCCCCCTTAATCATAGTTTCAGGAGGCAGACCGTTTATAATTTAAACCGATATCCGACTCCCCAGATGGTCTCGATGTACTGCGGCTTGTTCGTATTCATCTCAATCTTCTCTCGAATCTTTTTGATGTGTACGGTAACCGTTGCAATATCACCGATAGATTCCATATCCCATATTTTACGGAACAATTCCTCTTTTGTAAATACATGATTTGGATTCTCTGCCAAAAAAGTCAGCAAATCAAACTCTTTTGTCGTAAACTGTTTCTCTTCTCCATTGACCCATACCCGGCGCGCCGTCTTATCTATTTTAATGCCCCGGATCTCAATGATATCATTTTGTGGCATATTGCTGCCGATCAACCGCTCATACCGTGCCAGATGTGCCTTCACGCGGGCTACCAGTTCACTCGGGGAAAATGGTTTTGTCACATAATCATCTGCCCCCAGTCCGAGCCCGCGAATCTTGTCAATATCATCCTTTTTTGCGGAAACCATAAGGATTGGTGTATTCTTTGTCTCACGGATCTTTTTACAGATTTCAAATCCATCTACTCCCGGAAGCATGAGATCTAAGATAAACAGATCAAACTCCTCATGCAGGGCTCTTTCGAGTCCTTTGGTTCCGTCATTTTCAATTTCCACTTCAAAGCCACTCAGTTCCAGATAATCTTTCTCCAGATCTGCAATAGCCACTTCATCTTCAACGATCAGTATTCTGCTCATTTGCTGTTACCTCCTGATATTTGCGTATTACAAAGTACATGGTAGTGCCGGAATCTTCTTTGCTGGTTGCCCAGATTTTCCCTCCATGATCCTCTATGATCTTTTTTACAATGGAAAGTCCGATTCCGCTGCCACCGGTTGCCGAATTTCTGGAAGCATCCGTCCGGTAAAACCGGTCAAAAATATACGGCAGATCTTTCTGTGCAATTCCTCTTCCATCGTCTTCGATTTCCACCTGAATAAAGTCCCCCACATCCTTGATACGGATATTGATGAACTTTTCTGTTTTATTCATATATTTTACGGAATTTCCTATAATATTATTGATCACTCTGCGCAGCTGCTCCGGATCTGCAATAATCTGGGTATCCGGCGTTGCATAATTAAAATAGGATAACGCAATCCCCTTTGCTTCCAGATCCAGTCCGATTTCTTCCACGCAGTCTTTAAAATATGCGGCAACATTCAGTTTTGCAAAGTCATACGGAATACGGTTGGTATCAATTTTGGAATACAATGTCAGTTCATTGATCAGCGTATCCATTTCGTTTGCCTTATTATAAATCGTCCGGATATACTTATCGAGTTTTTCCGGAGTATTGGCAACGCCGTCCATAATGCCTTCCGAATACCCCTTTACTGCCGTAATCGGCGTCTTCAGATCGTGGGCAATGTTGCTGATGAGTGCACGGTTTTCTTTTTCGTTGCTGAGTTTTTCCTCCGCATTATCCTTCAGACGCTGACGCATCTGTTCAAACGTCGTGCAGAGCTCACCGATCTCATCGTCTCCCTGGGTATCCAGCGCAAAATCCAGATTGCCTTCCTTAATATTCTCCGCTGCCACCCGCAGCTTCTGGATCGGTGTGATCATGCTCCGGTAAATCCACACGATCATCATAATCGCCGTCAGTAACAGGATAATTACCACGCAGATAATTCCCCATACAACAAACTGGCGAATTTCCTGCCCGGTAGCGTCAAAGGACGTGACAATATATGCCGTGCATTTTTCTCCCGAATCCAGCTTGAAATCTACCTGTTTTACCAGAATTTCATCATCCCGGTCGATATATTTGTCCACCCCCTGCCGGGAACTGTTTTCCCCATATCCCGGAAGTTCCGAAAGGATCTTTTCATTTTTGCTTCCACCGTTGAACGAAATTTTCTCTCCGATCCTTACAACCAGATAAGAATATTTCTGCTTCAGATCCTCATTGATCTCGGTGAGATAAAAAGTATCTTCCATTTTCGAAGGGGACAATTTGATTGTCTTTTTGATCTTTTCAAAATCCAGTGCCGTATAACGGTTTAACAGCGGCACAGAATTGATAATACTATAGGCATCCGCATTCTTAATGCCATACGTCTGCTCGATCACATGCGACTGAAAATTACAATAGGCGCTGATCGTGGCAATCGCCAGGATCGATGGCACAAAGATAATAATACAGAACGAAATGATCAGTTTGGTTTTTATCTTCATTCGTATTCCTTCCCTGTAAAAAAATAAGACACAGAACAAACTCTGTGTCTTATTATATCATTCTTTTATGGATATTTATCTTGT
>OMGF01000993.1_pt1 | contig 21525 bp, 19 predicted proteins | sample 1645861 | NCBI WGS metagenome assembly OMGF01 (sample SAMN05578586, study PRJEB25193) | human gut metagenome | biome: Human Microbiome; feature: human-associated habitat; material: feces | host: Homo sapiens | place: USA:Birmingham
TTCAGGATTATTCTCTATTGAATGAAGAGGAAAGCAAATATGCTGCAAATATAAATACTCATATTGATTTTCTAATTTATAATCGTGTGAGTAAACAACCGGTATTGGCTATTGAGACGGATGGTTATGCATTCCACAAATCGGGGACGAGTCAGTCAGAACGTGATATTAAAAAGAATCATATTTTAGAGTTGTACGGAATTCCGTTAGTGAGATTGTCTACTATTGGTAGTAATGAGAAGAAAGTTATTGGAGATAAGTTAAGTGAAGTATTAAACTTGCATTAGAATGTTCATTGCAAATCATATTTTTTTGTTAGAATAGGAGTTTCTGCATATTCTAACGAACAAAAGAATAAATTTTACTCCAACTATAACAATTACATCAATAATAATGCCTACATTTACTTCTCATTTAAAGTACGACAACACTATGGAAATTATTTTCTACTTTTGCATCAACCTCATTAAAAGTTTCTGAGAACTTAAAGTGAGTACATAAATAAACATTAATCACAATGACAAAAATATAATAGTATGGCAAAGACAAATACAGCCGAATTAGGATTCGAAAAACAAATATGGAAAGCTGCTGATTTATTACGTGGCAACATGGATGCATCAGAATATAAATCAGTCGTTCTAGGACTTATTTTCCTTAAATATATATCAGACAGTTTTGAAACAAAACATCAAGCTCTTATCAATGAAGGAGAAGGCTTTGAGGAAGATAAAGATGAATATTCTTGTGAGCATATTTTCTTTGTACCCAAAGAGGCTCGTTGGTCGGTCATAGCAGAAGCAGCGCATACTCCGGAGATTGGCACTGTCATCGACAATGCCATGCGACTGATAGAGAAAGAAAATCCTCGTTTAAAAGGGATTCTTCCTAAAAACTTCGCACGACCTGAATTAGATAAACGCCGCTTAGGAGATGTCGTAGATTTATTTACAAACGTTCAAATGAAAGAACATGGGGACAGCAAAGATATACTGGGGCGTACCTATGAATATTGCCTCTCCAAATTTGCAGAAGCGGAAGGTAAGCTTGCCGGTGAATTTTTCACACCTTCATGTATTGTCCGTACATTAGTTGAAGTGCTTCAGCCATATAGTGGACGCGTATACGATCCGGCTTGCGGCTCTGGTGGTATGTTTGTACAATCAGCCAAATTTATCGAACGACATCATGGAAATATCAATAACATATCAGTATTCGGTCAAGACAGCAATCCTACTACATGGAAAATGGCTCAAATGAATCTGGCGATTCGAGGCATTGAGCCTGACCTTGGAAAATTCAACGCTGACACATTTTTTGATGACCAGCATCCTACACTAAAGGCTGATTACATTCTAGCAAACCCTCCGTTTAACCTAAGTGATTGGGGAGCTAACAAACTTCAGGATGATGTACGCTGGAAATATGGTATACCTCCTGCTGGAAATGCCAACTTTGCCTGGCTTCAACATATGATTCATCATCTTTCCCCCAAAGGACGTATAGGAATGGTACTTGCCAATGGTTCTCTATCTTCGCAAACAGGCGGTGAAGGAACTATCCGCGAAAATATTATAAAGGCAGATCTAATAGAAGGAATTGTAGCATTACCTTCCCAACTTTTTTATACGACAGGTATTCCGGTCTCTTTATGGTTCCTCAACCGGGCTAAAAAGCAGACGAATAAAATACTGTTCGTTGATGCCCGTAATATGGGTAGTATGGTTACTCGCAAACTCCGTGAATTATCCGAAGAAGATATAATGAAAATAGCAGGTACTTTTGATGCTTTCAATTCAGGAACTTTAGAAAATGAAAAAGGTTATTGTGCTGTTGTATCAATAGAGGATGTAGCTAAACAAGATTATATCCTCACCCCGGGACGGTATGTAGGAATTGCAGAAACAGAAGATGACGGAGAACCGTTTCAAGAAAAAATGGAACGTTTGACTTCTGAATTATCTGATTTATTTGCACAATCCCATGACCTCGAAGAAGAAATTCGCAAACAATTATCTAGTATAGGATTCACAATCAAATAAATATTACTATATTCTTCGATTTATTAATTAACCCAATAATAGAAGAATATGAAAGAAAATTTGATTCAAGAAATTAGCAATGCGATGACAGATGTTTTAAGTATAGAACAAATGGCTCAACTTAATGGAGTATTACTTCAAGTTATTAGTAAATACACTATTACAAAAGACGGTGAGAAAGAGCATGAAAATGCTGCTACAAACGACCGTCTGCTTGAAATCTTTTTGTCCGCAAAGCAAGTTGAAGGCTGTACTACTCCGACTATCAAATATTATAGTTCAACAGTCAAACAACTTTTCAAGACTATGCCTAAAAAAGTAGTAAACTATTCTACAGAAGATATACGAGCATATTTGGCTGTATTCCAACGCAAGCATAAGTCCAGTAAAGTGACAATAGATAATATTCGACGAATCTTTTCTTCCTTCTTTTCATGGCTTGAAGAAGAGGATTATATTATAAAGAGTCCTATACATAGAATCCATAAAGTAAAAACCGGCACACAAATCAAAGAAGTGCTTACTGATGAGAACATCGAACATCTTCGCGATAACTGTACGGAAATTCGTGACCTTGCAATGATTGACCTCTTATGCTCAACCGGAATGCGTGTCGGTGAATTAGTAAAACTAAACCGAGAAGACATCAATTTTAACGAACGAGAATGCATCGTTTTTGGCAAAGGCAACAAAGAAAGAATAGTATATTTCAATGCAAGAGCTAAAATACATTTGCAACAATATCTTAGCTCCCGTAAAGACAGAAACAAAGCATTATTTGTCTCTCTTGCCAAGCCACACAATCGACTGCAAATATCGGGTGTAGAGGTTCGACTACGTAAAATTGGACATTCTTCAAAAATAGCCCGTGTCCATCCTCACAAATTCCGACGAACACTTGCAACGATGGCTATAGACAAAGGAATGCCTGTAGAACAAGTACAGAAGTTACTCGGTCATGTAAAAATTGATACTACCATGCATTATGCTATGGTTAATCAAAATAACGTAAAACTATCTCATCGTAAATACATTAATTAAAATGCGGATAAGATACAATACATATAACAATAAGAATCATCTGCTTTACAAAAACAGGCAGATAAATGATAATTTAGAGCAGCAGGCGCAAGCGTTGTTCAAGTCGTGGTTTGTGGATTTCGAGCCGTTCAGGGGTGAAAAATTCGTGGAATCACAGTTAGGAATGATACCAAAAGGATGGAAAGTAGGAACGCTATTCGACCTTTTAGATATTAGATATGGCAAAGACCACAAAAAATTGAATGATGGCAATATTCCTGTTTATGGATCAGGCGGAATTATGCGACTAGCTGATGGAATTCTATACAATGGAGAATCCGTACTAATTCCCCGTAAAGGCACATTAAACAATGTATTATATGTTAATTGGCCTTTTTGGACTGTTGACACAATGTTCTATTCAATAGAGAAAGTACCTAATGTGGCCAAATATTGTCACCTATTGCTATCGAAACTAGATTTGGCTTCAATGAATTCAGGCTCGGCCGTTCCAAGTATGACTACAGATATTTTAAATAAAATACAGGTCATTGTTCCAAATCAAAATGTATTCAGTTCTTTTAATGAGTGTATTTCTTCCTTATATTTGAAAGCGAAAATAAATTTAGACGAAAATAAGCGATTATCAGAGACTAGAGATTTGCTCTTGCCTAAACTCATGTCTGGTAGGCTAATAATTAAAGATTTACACAGCTAAATGAAACGTCTAAAAGATAAAGGATTTTTTAATGACTAAAATTAACGATTTAACCCGCTAAATTCTCATTTATGGAACAGAAAAAAGAATACGAAAATCTCTATCTACGAACTGTAGAGAGGAGAATAAGCCATGATTTGGAACTACGTCTTTTGCAACAATTGGTATTAACTGAAATTAATGATTAAGTAGTCATCTATTCATGAAGACTATAATATGAACAAAATATAAAAATATGATTATGAATACGATTTTAACACCTTGTATTTTACAAACGATTATCATCTGTTGCACCATTATTATAATAATGGCAATAGCTGTTTCTGCATATAGAGTCAGTAAGGGACAACAACGTGGTTGGGGATCATACATATATTATGCAAGTATATTGTCTATATTTGCAATATCAATATTCTCTTATTGTTTTTATGGGAATAGAAATGTTTTGGATTTCATATCACTAGCTTCCGCTTTGATATCAATAATTTTAGCAGTAATAACAATAATATATTCATTCTATAGCAATAGTCAATCAGCAAGCCAAGTTGAAACTTTAAACAAAGCGGCTGAAAGTGTAAAAAAAGCGACTACATCATATGCTGAATCAGCCGAAAGTCTGCAAGAAAATATTTCAAAAATAATTATGGCAGTAAATCGTGTCGAAGAAAAAACTGATAGATTATTAGGACTTACATCCTTTTCTTCATCAATATCAGGTGAAAGAGCGAACAATCATCTTGTGAATTTTGACTTAGATGCTTATATTAAAGGATATATAAATTTAGCATCACCACTTGGAATTATGGCTATGTATGCTTGCATAAGGTCGAAAGATGCAAATAAAGAATGGAATCTGAGTTTATTTTCTAACGAATCTAATCAAATTTATTGCAGTGGTTTTTTAATTTCCACAACAAGTGCAGGGTTTATTACATTTAATATAAATTTTAGCAGTGGTAATGTTTCTGTAACTGATTACATACCAAATGTAAAAAAGCATATTTTAGAATGGATTAATTCTTTTGATTTTACAAAAATAGAAGGCTTACAAAGCCTGAAAAATAATATTGATAGTTATTTTGAAAATCCTCAATGACATGAAAGAGTGGAAAGAATATAAATATACAGAGATAGCATCACTTATTGGAGGTGGTACACCCGAAACTACTAAAAAGGCATATTGGAATGGTCGTATTCCTTGGCTTTCAGTAAAAGATTTCTGTGGTGGTTCTAAATACGTTTATAATACAGAAAAGACTATAACAGATTTAGGCCTCATAAATAGTTCCACCAAACTATTAAACAAAGATGACATTATAATTTCTGCTAGAGGAACAGTGGGAGAAATTGCTATGCTACCTTTTGAAATGGCCTTTAACCAATCTTGTTTTGGAATAAGAGCTAATAATAATCGTATTCTCCCAGATTATCTATATTACCTAACAAAAACAAAGGTTAGAGAGTTGCAACATGCATCTCATGGAGCAGTATTTGATACTATAACGAAAAATACATTCGAGAATATTATTTGCCTAATTCCTCCTTTAGAGCAGCAAAAACTAATATCTACGATTCTTTCCTCCCTCGACGATAAAATCGAGTTGAACCGTCGGATAAATGATAATTTAGAGCAGCAGGCGCAAGCGTTGTTCAAGTCTTGGTTCGTGGATTTTGAGCCGTTCAGGAATGGCAAATTTGTGGATTCAGAGCTGGGAACTACCCCCAAGGAGCTACCAATAGTATACATTGAAAATATACCTCACAATATAGAAAGTGGAAAGAGACCGAAAGGTGGTGCTACCTTAGAAGGTATTCCGAGCATTGGTGCGGAAAATATTAAGGGATTGGGATATTATGACTATTCTAAGACAAAGTATATTCCCCAAGAATATGCCCAAACTATAAAAAAGGGAAAGATTAATGGATATGAACTATTGATTTACAAAGACGGAGGCAAGCCGGGATATTTTATTCCAAATTTCTCTATCTTTGGAGAAGGATTTCCTTTCAGCAAAATGTATATCAACGAGCATGTCTTCCTTTTAGACTTAATGGATAATGGCTATAATGCGTTTGCATATTTTTATATGCATACACCATACATTATGAACCAATTTAATTCAAATGGAGGAAAGGCTGCAATCCCTGGCATAAATACAAAAGATGTTGAATGTCTACCCATCTACTCAAAAGAAAGTCCATATGTAAAAAGGTTTGGAGAAATAGTTCTTCCTTTTATCAAAACGATACTTTCTAACAGTCTCGAAAATGCAAGATTGGCCAAAATGCGCGACACACTTCTTCCGAAGTTAATGTCTGGCAAACTAAAAATCAGTGAAATAGAAATATAATTATGAGTAAATCTATCGGCATATTAGATAAGGATTACATTTTATGGGTCAAGGAGCTTGTAAAGCGTTATCGTGGCAGCCAAATCAAGGCGGCAATAAAGGTGAATAAAGAAATACTTCGCTATTATTGGGAACTTGGCAAGGACATAGAGGAAAAACAGGCGGACAACAAGTATGGCAGTAAGTTTTACGCTACACTAAGCCGTGACTTGCGCCATGAAATGCCAGATGTCGAAGGACTGTCCGAAACTTCTATCCGCTACGCAAAACGTTTTTATGTTCTTTATAACCAACAGATTATAATTCTTCCACAAGTTGTGGAAGAATCTGAAAAGGCAAATCTTCCACAACTTGTGGAAAGATTGTATTCCGATTTGTTCTCAATTCCTTGGGGGCATCACCGCTATATCATTGACAAATGCTCAAATGATTCCGACAAGGCGTTGTTCTATGTCCGTCAAACATTGGAAAATGGTTGGAGCAGAGATATATTACTCAACGTATTGGGTACAAATCTGTATGAACGCAGCGGCAAAGCTCTGACAAATTTCAAGAGTACACTCCTTGATGTAGATAGCGATTTGGCACAGGAACTGACACGCGACCCCTACGACTTCTCTTTCACTGGTTTGCGTGGAAAATATAATGAACGCATATTGAAAGACACATTGCTGAATAACATCACAAACTTCCTATTGGAGCTTGACACAGGGTTCGCATATGTTGGCAAAGAGTATCGCCTACAAATAGCAGAAAAAGAAAAGTTTATAGACTTACTCTTCTACAACCTCAAACTGTCTTGCTATGTGGTGGTAGAGGTGAAAATCGGTGAATTCGACTTTGCCGATGCCGGTCAGTTAGGTGGCTATGTTGTAGCTTGCAATCATCTTCTTCGCAAGAAGGGACGCGATAATCCGACAATTGGATTACTTATTTGCAAGCAGAAAAACAATACTTTGGCTCAATATGCTTTGGAATCAAGTAGCCAGCCTCTCGGAATATCCGAATATGAGCTTGAAAAGCTCTATCCCGAAAAAGTGGAAGGTACAATGCCATCCATCAAAGAAATAGAAGCTAAATTAGATGGTCAAACCAACTGCTAAATTCTCATTTATGGAATTAAAGAAAATACATATATCAGACATTGGTAAGGTAGTTACGGGAAAAACGCCAAGGACATCTGTTGCGGAAAACTATGGTGGAGATATACCTTTCCTGACCCCCTCAGACAACCTTTCACATAAGTCTGCCCCTAAAATGACTAAGACACTTACGGAACAAGGATTAAATGAAGTAAGAAATTGCTTACTTCCGCCACATTCTGTATGTGTGAGCTGTATAGGCTCTGATTTGGGGAAGGTGGTAATGACCATAGAACCGACTGTTACGAATCAGCAGTTTAACTCAATTATTCCCAATACGAACTTCAATGCTGATTTTGTGTATTATCTTATGACACTGGTTGGCAAAGAGTTGAATTATCTTAGCAAGACTTCTACCGCAGTGCCTATCATAAACAAGAGTTCATTCTCAAACTATGAAGTTGAAGTTCCCAAATTGAAGGTACAAGAAAAAATAGCTTCTATTCTTTCCTCTCTCGATGATAAGATTGAACTGAATCGCCGGATAAATGATAATTTAGAGCAGCAGGCGCAAGCGTTGTTCAAGTCGTGGTTTGTGGATTTCGAGCCGTTCAGGGGTGAAAAATTCGTGGAATCACAGTTAGGAATGATACCAAAAGGATGGAAAGTAGGAACGCTATTCGACCTTTTAGATATTAGATATGGCAAAGACCACAAAAAATTGAATGATGGCAATATTCCTGTTTATGGATCAGGCGGAATTATGCGACTAGCTGATGGAATTCTATACAATGGAGAATCCGTACTAATTCCCCGTAAAGGCACATTAAACAATGTATTATATGTTAATTGGCCTTTTTGGACTGTTGACACAATGTTCTATTCAATAGAGAAAGTACCTAATGTGGCCAAATATTGTCACCTATTGCTATCGAAACTAGATTTGGCTTCAATGAATTCAGGCTCGGCCGTTCCAAGTATGACTACAGATATTTTAAATAAAATACAGGTCATTGTTCCAAATCAAAATGTATTCAGTTCTTTTAATGAGTGTATTTCTTCCTTATATTTGAAAGCGAAAATAAATTTAGACGAAAATAAGCGATTATCAGAGACTAGAGATTTGCTCTTGCCTAAACTCATGTCTGGTAGGCTAATAATTAAAGATTTACACAGCTAAATGAAACGTCTAAAAGATAAAGGATTTTTTAATGACTAAAATTAACGATTTAACCCGCTAAATTCTCATTTATGGAACAGAAAAAAGAATACGAAAATCTCTATCTACGAACTGTAGAGAGGAGAATAAGCCATGATTTGGAACTACGTCTTTTGCAACAATTGGTATTAACTGAAATTAATGATTAAGTAGTCATCTATTCATGAAGACTATAATATGAACAAAATATAAAAATATGATTATGAATACGATTTTAACACCTTGTATTTTACAAACGATTATCATCTGTTGCACCATTATTATAATAATGGCAATAGCTGTTTCTGCATATAGAGTCAGTAAGGGACAACAACGTGGTTGGGGATCATACATATATTATGCAAGTATATTGTCTATATTTGCAATATCAATATTCTCTTATTGTTTTTATGGGAATAGAAATGTTTTGGATTTCATATCACTAGCTTCCGCTTTGATATCAATAATTTTAGCAGTAATAACAATAATATATTCATTCTATAGCAATAGTCAATCAGCAAGCCAAGTTGAAACTTTAAACAAAGCGGCTGAAAGTGTAAAAAAAGCGACTACATCATATGCTGAATCAGCCGAAAGTCTGCAAGAAAATATTTCAAAAATAATTATGGCAGTAAATCGTGTCGAAGAAAAAACTGATAGATTATTAGGACTTACATCCTTTTCTTCATCAATATCAGGTGAAAGAGCGAACAATCATCTTGTGAATTTTGACTTAGATGCTTATATTAAAGGATATATAAATTTAGCATCACCACTTGGAATTATGGCTATGTATGCTTGCATAAGGTCGAAAGATGCAAATAAAGAATGGAATCTGAGTTTATTTTCTAACGAATCTAATCAAATTTATTGCAGTGGTTTTTTAATTTCCACAACAAGTGCAGGGTTTATTACATTTAATATAAATTTTAGCAGTGGTAATGTTTCTGTAACTGATTACATACCAAATGTAAAAAAGCATATTTTAGAATGGATTAATTCTTTTGATTTTACAAAAATAGAAGGCTTACAAAGCCTGAAAAATAATATTGATAGTTATTTTGAAAATCCTCAATGACATGAAAGAGTGGAAAGAATATAAATATACAGAGATAGCATCACTTATTGGAGGTGGTACACCCGAAACTACTAAAAAGGCATATTGGAATGGTCGTATTCCTTGGCTTTCAGTAAAAGATTTCTGTGGTGGTTCTAAATACGTTTATAATACAGAAAAGACTATAACAGATTTAGGCCTCATAAATAGTTCCACCAAACTATTAAACAAAGATGACATTATAATTTCTGCTAGAGGAACAGTGGGAGAAATTGCTATGCTACCTTTTGAAATGGCCTTTAACCAATCTTGTTTTGGAATAAGAGCTAATAATAATCGTATTCTCCCAGATTATCTATATTACCTAACAAAAACAAAGGTTAGAGAGTTGCAACATGCATCTCATGGAGCAGTATTTGATACTATAACGAAAAATACATTCGAGAATATTATTTGCCTAATTCCTCCTTTAGAGCAGCAAAAACTAATATCTACGATTCTTTCCTCCCTCGACGATAAAATCGAGTTGAACCGTCGGATAAATGATAATTTAAAATTAATCGCCTAATATTCACTATGCTTTGGATTCGAAAATATATTAATCAAACACCGAGTTTCAACAACTTTGAAACTCATATTTCAACCATCGAAAAGACAGTTGAAACGAATCCTGCATTATGTATAGAAACCTGTAAAAGTTTAGTTGAAAGCATTTGCAAAACAATACTTGCCAATCAAAATATCGAACATGACAACTATGGGCAATTTCAAGCTTTAGTAAAGCAAACAATAAATTGTCTGATAGATGCAAATGAATGCTATAAAGATGATTTATGTGAACTCGTCAGGAGAATCGCGTCAGTCTCCCAAAAACTAGCGGAAATAAGAAATATTTCCGGATTTGCGTCTCACGGTCAAGACATTAACCATGTCTCAATGAGTACAACAATGTCCTTGCTGGCATACAAAATAACAGATGTGTTAGGTGGATTTATTATACATTATTATATAAATCATGCAAGTAAAAGAGACTCACGCATACATTATGAAGACTGCCAAGAATTTAACGAACTGTTTGACGAAGAAAATCCTCTAGAATTAGGTGGAGTTATTTTATCTGCTTCCGAAGCATTATATAAACAAGACTATCAAGCATACAAAGAAATATATTTTTCATATTTAGATAACTTAGAAAAAGAACGAAAATATGTCATTTACAGAAGGTAGTTATGAAAAAGCATTGATAGCTCTCTTCGAGAACTTAGGCTATCAGCATCAATATGGTCCCAATATTGAACGGGACTATTATGTACCTTTTTATGAAGAACAATTAATTGAAAGCTTAACTATTATCAATTATGGAAAACCTCGCCCGGCAATTGACGAAGCCATATCTAAACTAAAAGATATCGAAATAGGTAGCCTGCCACAGAGAAATGAGCTTTTCATGGACTATCTTCAACATGGAATCGAAGTCTCTTTTTTCGACGGAAAAGAACAACGTAACGATATCATCTACCTGATAGATTACAATGACAAAAACATCCAGCGTAATGACTTTAAAGTTATTAATCAATGGACGTTCGTTGAAAATTCAGAAAAGCGTGCTGATATAATTCTATTTGTCAATGGTTTGCCACTCGTTGTGATTGAGTTAAAATCTCCATCAAGAGAAGAGACAAATGTATCCGAAGCCTATCTTCAGTTACGTAATTACATGAAAGAAATTCCCTCACTTTTCGTATATAATGTCTTTTGCGTAATGAGTGACATGGCGTGCTCAAAAGCGGGAACAATCACCAGCAATGAAGACCGTTATATGGAATGGAAAACCAAAGACGGGAAATATGAAAGTTCCCAGTTTATTGATTATGATACCTTTTTTGAAGGAATATTCATAAAAGAACGTTTCATTGACATTATCAAGAATTTCATTTGTTTTTCTAAAGAAGAATCAGGTGCTGCAAAGATTTTAGCCGCCTATCACCAGTATTTTGCTGTGAAGAAAGCAGTAGAACGAACTAAAAAGGCAACACAAGGTGACGGAAAAATCGGAGTATTTTGGCATACGCAAGGAAGCGGAAAATCACTATCAATGGTATTTTATGCTCATCTTCTTCAGGATGAATTAAGTCAACCAACTATAGTAGTTATTACCGACCGGAATGATTTGGACGATCAACTTTATACTCAATTCTCCAAATGCCAACAATTCTTGCGCCAAATACCCATACAAGCTAAAAGTCGGGAAGATTTAAAATCACTATTAGCCGGACGAGAAGCCAACGGAATAATCTTCACTACAATGCAGAAGTTTGAAGAATCTGACGAACCTCTGTCTCTAAGACGAAATATTGTAGTTATGACCGATGAAGCACATCGAGGACAATATGGATTTGAAGAAAAAGTAAACGAAGAAACTGGGAAAATATCAATCGGTACTGCAAGAATTATACATAATTCATTACCAAATGCGTCCTTTATAGGTTTCACAGGAACCCCCATTTCTACTAAAGATCGAGATACAACAGAAGTGTTCGGCGACTATATCGACATATACGATATGACACAAGCAGTATCCGATGGTGCAACTTGTCCTGTGTACTATGAATCTCGTGTTATCAACCTGAATCTTGACAAAGATACATTGAAAGCAATAGATGACGAATATGAAATACTTGTGTCAGAAGGTGCTACTGAAGAACAGATAGAAAAGAGTAAAAAACAAATGTCGCACCTTGAAGAGATACTTGGCGCACCTGCTACCATAGATTCACTGTGCAAGGATATTATAAAACATTACGAAGAAAACAGGCAATTTGAATTGACAGGAAAAGCAATGATCGTCGCTTATTCCCGCCCTATCGCAATGAGTATCTATCATAGAATCTTAGAACTTCGCCCCGACTGGACTGATAAAGTGAAGGTGGTAATGACAGGTAGCAATAAAGATCCGGAAGAGTGGCATGATATTATTGGCAACAAACAATACAAGAAAGAACTTGCCAAGAAATTCAAAGACAACAATGACCCTATGAAAATAGCCGTAGTCGTAGATATGTGGCTTACAGGCTTTGACGTACCATCTCTGGCGACAATGTATATCTATAAGCCAATGAGTGGGCACAATCTCATGCAAGCAATAGCTCGTGTGAACCGCGTCTTTAATGATAAAGCTGGTGGTCTTGTTGTCGACTATATCGGGATAGCCAAAGCATTGAAACAAGCAATGCACGATTATACAGTACGAGATCAAAAAAGATTCGGCAATCCCGATATCAAAAAAACTGCTCTTATTAAGTTTCAAGAGAAATTGGAAGTTTGCCGAGATATCTTCCACGGTTTTGATTATAGCAAATTCCAATCCGGCACAGATAACGATCGTGCACAAATTATCAAAGGTGGAGTCAACTTCCTCATGGACAGTAATAAGAATGATAAAATGCAACTATTCCAAAAGGAATCATCCTTATTACATAGTTCAATCACATTATGCCGTAGCCTGCTTAATGAGCAACAACGCTATGAAGCAGCTTTTTTTGAGACAGTACGCATATTACTATCCAGAATGACAGGTAAAGGTAAAGTTTCCAAAAGAGAAATAAACGCCCGTATTGGCGAACTTATCAAACAAAGTGTAAAAAGTGAAGGTGTAATCAATTTATTCTCGGATGTAAAAGCCGAATTCTCCATTTTTGACGCAGCATTCTTGGAAGAAATATCCAAAATGAAAGAGAAAAATATAGCAATAGAGCTATTAAAGAAACTTTTGGCGGAAAGAGTTACCATATATCAAAAAACTAATTTAGTTCAAGCGGAAAAGTTTTCTGATTTATTAAACAGAGCATTATCTAACTATTTGAAAGGATTACTTACTAATGAAGAAGTCATTCAAGAGTTATTAAAGCTTGCTGCAGAAATCTCGGAATCAGAAAATCAAGGCAATGAATTAGGACTTACTGCAGAAGAAAAATCATTTTACGATGCTTTGACCAAACCGAGAGCAGTACAAGATATATATACGAACGAACAACTAGTTGCGATGACAAAGGAGTTAACAGACGCCCTACGCAAAAATCGTACAATCGACTGGCAGAAGAAAGAATCCGCCAGAGCAGGGATGCGTCGTATGATAAAAAGACTTCTGAAAAAATACAAATATCCACCAGAAGAAGCTGAAAATGCACTGGAAACAGTTATTCATCAATGTGAACAATGGACTGATAATGATTCTGATAATTACAACTCATCACTCAACGAAACTAAAAAATATGATTTTCATAACGAAACATATCCTCCAATGGCGGCAGATGAAAGAGTTGAATATTATACCCCAAAGAACAACAATAAAAATACCCTATTATGAATATAGACATAAATAAGTTAGAGAAGGAAATAAAAGATTACAAGGCAAATTTCTTCTCCTCTTGGAAAGATGAAAAGTATAAATGGGAAGCAGTAAGCTGGTTTCAATCCCATTGGGATATCGAGTCCCCAAATTTCACACAAATGCTTGAAACTTCTCTTTCGAAAACTCTAAATCTTCTAGGAGCACAACATTATTTCCCTAGACGCATGATAAAGAATTTTGCGACGGTTGCCCCTGAAGATGTAAGAAAGATGTTTATTGATTTATATAATGAACATATTCCCCTTTCCGATCGAATTTATAAATTTATTAAAGAATCAGACTTTATACTTGAGAAATACAAAAGCACTTGGAGAAATCATTTTCAAGATTATAGAACAATAAGCACCTATTTATGGCTTAGATATCCAGAACGATATTACATATTTAAACCAAGGGAATTCTCGCGAGTATCTCAAATTTTAAATACTAGTTACACCTTCAAAAAAGGTGCTACTCCCAATACTGTATTGCAAGCATACGAATTATATAATGAAATCAAATGGATTTTGCAACAAGATACAGAACTGAAAGCAATGCTTTCTGATGTCCTCACTCGCACTCCGAATTGTGATCCAGATCTCGAATTGACAACTACTACTGTAGATTTTCTATACTTCTTAGATAAGAATAATCAGAAAAATCAAAAAACATTTCAGATAGCAGGAAAAAAGCAAGAAAAAGACATCCCTCCTTTAACTCCCCCTACTTCCAAACTTCACTACTGGTGGCTAAATGCTAATCCTCAAATGTGGAGTTTGTCCAATTGGAGCATAGGAGAAATTCAGTCATACACTTTATATAATGACAATGGAAATAAACGTCGTGTATTCCAGAATTTTTTAGATGCAGAAGCTGGTGATATAGCAATCTGTTATGAAGCAACTCCTACCAAACAAGTAGTTGCACTTGCTAAGATTTACAAAAAGAATGATGGAAAACATATCTATTTCCAAAAGACTGAATCGCTTACTTATCCTATTGATTATTCGATTTTAAAAAACTGCGAGGAACTCAATAATATGGAGTTCTTCGCTAATCCTAATGGCAGTTTATTCAAACTTACCCAAAATGAATATGATTTCATTATGGATATAATTCGAGATACAAATCCTATTAAACGAACAAATGAAAATATCAGCCGATACACAGATGAAGATTTTCTAAATGACGTGTTTCTTGATGAACAAGAACTCAAAACCCTAAAAAGTATACTCAAATACAAAAAAAATATCATATTGCAGGGAGCCCCGGGAGTAGGTAAAACATACTCTGCCAAACGACTGGCTTATACAATAATGGGAGAAAAAGATGATTCAAGAATCTCAATAGTCCAATTCCATCAAAATTATTCATACGAAGATTTTGTTATGGGCTATAAACCTCAAGAAGAAAAATTCGAACTAAAGAAGGGAATATTTTACAAATCTTGTATTACTGCCGGAAATGATCCAGAACACGATTATTTCTTCATAATTGATGAAATCAATCGTGGCAATATGAGTAAAATATTCGGAGAATTACTTATGCTAATTGAAAAGGATTACCGTAATGTTAAAATAGCATTAGCACACAATGGAGAACTTTTCTCTGTGCCAAACAATCTCCACATCATAGGTATGATGAACACCGCAGATCGCAGCTTGGCTATGATTGATTATGCATTGAGAAGAAGATTCTGTTTCTACAACATGAAACCTGGATTTGATTCAATCGGCTTCCAAAAGTATCAAAATGAATTACATAATACTACTTTCGACAAATTAATTGAAACGATTAAGAGATTAAATGATGAAATATCCAGAGATGAATCACTCGGTGACGGATTCCAAATAGGACACAGTTATTTATGTGGATTAGAATCTTGTGATAAAGTAAAAGAAATTATATTCTATGACATTATTCCTATGTTACATGAATATTGGTTTGATGATAAACAAAAAGTTGATTTTTGGGAAAATGAACTAAAGAGCTTATTCTAATGACAAATGACAAAAATATATTAATCAAAAATATTTATTACATGCTAGCTTATGCCTTTCAGGTACTTAAGCGTAACAACTATGCAAATATAGCTTCTGAAAAATTCGAGCATATAGAAGACTTGTTTGCAGAAATCCTATCGCGAGGTATTTCGTATCAATTAAAACAAGGATTATATCGTGAATATGTACCAAGAACAGAATCACTACCTACAATGAGAGGGAAAATTGACATAACAAAAACTATTAAACATAGAATACAATGTCAGCAGATCCTATCATGTGAATTTGATGAACTATCAGAAAATAATATATTTAACCAAATATTAAAAACTACAATCAGTATTCTTCTCCAAGAAAAGATAGTAGCCAAAGAACGAAAAAACAAATTAAAGAAAGTCCTACCATTCTTCGTCAACATTAATACCATTGAACCATCCATCGTAAAGTGGAATACACTCTATTTTCAACGTAATAATCAGACCTATAAAATGCTGATGAATATTTGTTATTTTATTTTAGAAGGTTTACTACAGACAACTGAAGATGGTAAATATCACATGGCAACTTTCTCTGATGAATATATGCATCGGCTTTATGAGAAATTTGTATTAGAATATTACAAAACAGAACATCCTGAATTAAAGACCAATACTTCCCGAATAAAATGGAATATTGACTATCAATCCGATAACAAAGCACTAGAATTACTTCCATGTATGCAATCAGATATCATGTTAGAATACAATGGAAGAACGCTTATTATTGACACCAAATATTATTCGCAAACAATGCAAAAACAATATAACAAACAAACCCTTCATTCTAACAACTTATACCAAATTTTCACCTATGTAAAAAACTATGATATACAAAATTCAAGCAATGTTGCAGGTATGCTTTTATATGCAAAAACTAATGAAGAAATTACTCCTGATTTAGAAACCAGTATATGTGGAAATAGAATTTATGTCAAAACTCTCGACTTATATACAGATTTCAAAAATATTACATCCCAATTAGATGAAATAATAAGCTATATAAAGATACATTAAACACATATAGACTCATTGTGTATTTTAAGCATCATCCGATGAATCCCATATTTATAAGATTATAAACGAATATTTATTTCGTTCCTCCCCCAATTACATAACCTTAAACATACTACTAACAGAAATCAGCAGCAAATTCCATTAAGTAAATAACCAAAACTACAGAAACAAAGTAAGCATCCGATAAAGTCCCCGTTTTCTCTGTCATATTTTCATAGCACCTTTGCCTGTGCAATATTGCATGAACTTCTAACATATTTTCATTATGACAAAAGAACAATTTACCTCTTTACAGGAACTGCATCGTTTAAGCGGTCTGAGTCTTCTGAAATTTCTGCAACGTAAACATGTCAGTTACTCCACGTACAATTATTGGAAACGTAAATCTTCCAGTGTTCCCGATCACGAGACATCTGCTCCCCAATCAGTCTTAGCCCCCATCAGCCTCAAGTCCCCCTGTATTGCTTCCTCCTCTTCTGTTTCCGGAATGACCCTGTTGTTTCCTAATGGCGTCCGTGCCCATTTGGGTGCCGGTATGGAAGAGGCCGCTTCCCGTTTGATTAACCAATACGCCTGTTGCCATGTTCTGCCTGAATGATACGATGCGGTATTTTCTCTGCCCCGGCAGGACTGATATGCGCAAGGGTATCAGTTCTCTCTGCGGTGTGGTACACGAGCGTATGGGCTGCAGTGTCAGGAACGGTGATGTATTCATCTTCATTGGCAGCAGCCGTAAGTTGATGAAGCTCCTCCATGCCGAGGATGGCGGTCTGGTGATGTACGTCAAGCGCCTTGAGGCCGGTCATTTCAAAGTTCCCGAATATGATGAGAAATCGCGTAGCTATCCGATGGAATGGCGCGATCTTGTCATTATGGTGGAAGGAATCCGGGAATCTCCCGGGCAGCGTTTGAGACGTCTGAGGGCGGAACGAAATGTATATACCGTATAAAAATAGAAGTCTTATTCCTTGTCTGTCCGGGATATATTTTGTACATTTATAGTGTAATTAAAAGAAACGGATTATGACTCAGGAAGAGATGCTTTCACAGATGAACTCAATGCTGCAGCCCCTGCAGCAGGTGAACGCATCCCAGGCCGAGACCATCATCAGGCTTACCCGGCAGAATGAATCCTTACAGAATCGTCTCAATGAGCTGACGGCTCAAGTCGCATGGCTGAACCGCCAGCTTTTCGGTCACAAGTCAGAGAAACTCCCGTCTCTTGATTCCAACCAGCCTGACCTGTTCGGTGACTTTCTTCCTGATAATGCGGATGAACTGGAAAAAGCGCGTGAAGCAGCGGTGCAGGCAATCACAAAAGAAACGGTGGAGAACAAGAAACGGGAACGGAATAACCGCAGGATAATGGAAGATCTTCCCGTACTTGAAAGGGTAATCATCGAGCCGGAAGACATTGACCTGAAACTGTACAGGAAGATTGGCGAGGAAGTGACCCGTGTGGTGGAACATAAGCCCGGACAACTGTATATAAAGGAGATTATACGCCCCAAGTATGCCCTTAAAGACAACACTTCACTTCCACCGGTCGGCAAAAAAGGAGTGGAGATAGCCGCCATGCCGCTGTTGCCTATATACAAAGGAATAGCGGGACCTACACTTTTGGCGGAGATACTCCTGCAGAAATATGAGTATCACCTTCCCTTTTACCGCCAGGTGAAACAGTTGCATCACCTGGGCTTCAAGGCTAGTGAAAGTACCATAGACGGGTGGTTCAAGCCTGTAGTTGAACTTCTCAAGCCACTTTACGGGGTGCTCAGGCAGGAAATCATGAAATCCGACTACATACAGGGGGATGAAACGACCGTACCTGTACTGGACAAGGCAGGACATCAGACCAACAAGGAATACTTGTGGATGGTCAAGGCGGTAGTCGAACGACTGGTGCTTTTCCATTATGACAAAGGATCACGGTCAGGTACGGTAATAGGGCAACTGGCTAAAGACTTCAAGGGTTATTTCCAATGTGACGGCTTTGAGGGTTACGAATCAGCTTTCAAGGTCAACCCGAATGTGCGCCTTGTTAACTGCATGGCTCATATACGCAGGTATTTTGAGCAGGCACTTGCTGAAAACAGGCAGATGGCGGAACATGCCTTAAAAGAAATACAGCTTCTATATCGCATAGAACATGACTGTGACCAGAAGCAGCTTACAGAAAATGAACGAATGGGAAAACGTCAGGAACTTGCCGGACCCATTATGGATGCCTTGAAGCTATGGATGGAAACAGAAGGGATAAAATACAGCCCAAACAGCCTGACCGGAAAGGCGATAACCTATGCCTATACCCGCTGGGAGAATATGATGAGGTATCTGCAGGATGGACGTATCCATATTGATAACAATCTGGCGGAAAATGCCATCCGACCAATCACATTGGGTAGAAAGAACTACTTGTTCTGTGGAGACCATCAGGCGGCCGTCAGCATGAGTGTCGTCTGTTCGTTACTGGCTACGTGCAAAGCGCATAAAGTAAATCCGCGCACTTATCTGAATGACGTTATAGCAAGAATGCCATATATGCAGAAGGCAAATTATGAGGAACTGCTACAAATGTTGCCACACAAATGGAAGGAAAAGAATAAAGAATGATGGAGATACAACGATAGATGGCTGCTTACCAGGAAAGGAGATACAGCCATTTTTTATAGTGTACTTTATCGGATGCTTACGAAACAAAAACATACACTAAAAAATAAAGCATACTTTCATTTGAATTAAACTGTTTCTTGTTATCTTTGCCTAGACGTATTCATTTAAAGAACAATAATATGGATGTTGAAATAAAAGAGAAAGAAAACCGGAGACATGTCGGACGCAATTTACAAAGGATTCGTGTATATTTAGGCATGAAACAGGAAGCGCTGGCTGCCGATCTTGGTGTTAATCAGCAGGTCATTTCAAAGATTGAGAAACAAGAGGAAATAGAAGAAGGCTTTCTAAAAAGAATTGCTGAAGTGTTGGGGATATCCGAAGAAGTCATCAAGGACTTTGATGTTGAAAAGACGATTTTCAATATTAATCATCATAATTATAAGGATGCAAATATCTCTGAAGGTGCTACTACATACGCTATCGTTCAACAAATAAATCCACTTGAAAAAATAGTTGAGTTATATGAGCGTTTGTTGAAAAGTGAGCAAGATAAAATTGAGATCCTGAAAAAATATATGAAATAATCACTGCTAGATTCAGCAATCTAATATATAGAAGAATGGAAACAATAGAAAATATAAAAACAAATCACCTTCACCTTGGAAAAAAGATAGAACGTGTACGCAGACTTCGCGGTATGACTCAAACGGAGCTAGGCGAATTGTTAGGAATAACCAAGCAAGCTGTTTCAAAAATGGAACAAACCGAGAAAATTGACGATGAACGATTAGAAAAAATAGCCTCTGCATTAGGAGTTACTACCGACGGATTGAAAGAATATAACGAAGAAACTGTTTTATATAACACAAATAACTTTTACGAGAATTGCGGTGTAAAAAATGCAATTGGTAATAACCAAACATTCAATAATTTTCCCATAGAACAAACGATTGAGCTCTTTGAGAAACTGTTAGAGAAACAGAAAGAACAATTTGAGAGCTTAAAAAAAGAGAAATAGATGACCTTTATAAAATACTCAACTTCGCTTATAACAATTATTTCCCTAAGGAAGTTGTAGATGAATTAATTTCCTCAAAGAACAAAGAAATTGATTGGCTAAAAATAGAGATAAAGAACCTTAAACAAGAAAGAGAAACCTTGCTGCAAATAATTAGGGATATGTATTGAGTATCCCTAATTATCAAATGTTGATAAGAAATCCCCATTACATACAAATAAAACACTACCCAACGCTTCCCATTCCCAAAATAAAGTCCTACTTTTGTGGAGAATTCTGTTTGCTATATCTACAACAGTATTTCACAAATAAAATAAGTCCAACAAGATGAAAGAAGAATCCGACAGTCTGTCTGTCCCTTACAATTTTGCCCGTTGCTTCAACGCTCAATGTCCACAAGCCCCCAAATGCCTGCGCCACATAGCTACACAACTTGATACAGCCGACAACCTATATATCACTATCATTAATCCGGCACGTTATCCTGCGGATGGAAACCAATGCGAATGTTTTAAAACTGCCGTCAAAGTCCATGTGGCATGGGGACTAAAACGATTGCTTGACAGAATCCCTTATGAGGATGCAGTCAGTATCAGAATACAATTAGTGGGACACTACGGGAAAACGGGATATTATCGGTTCTATCGCGGAGAACGGGGGCTTATGCCTAAAGACCAAGCCTATATAAAACAACTATTCCGTAATAAAGGGATAAAAGAAGAACCAACTTACCAACGCTACACAGAAGAATATATTTGGTAAGTTGCTGTCATCTGTCACAGGTTAGGGGTTAATAGTTTAGTAATGAACCGATAAGACTGTGACAGCAAGAGGTGACGGCAGGGTGATGGCATTTTTGCCGTCACCGATTTACTAGTCTTACAACATGATAGAGTGTACCGCTACGCGTATGTTTGGAAGGGATTTCTTGCTTTTTCAGTATTCTTCCGAAGGAATTAACCCTCTTGACAGACATCG
>OMGF01001003.1_pt1 | contig 21398 bp, 19 predicted proteins | sample 1645861 | NCBI WGS metagenome assembly OMGF01 (sample SAMN05578586, study PRJEB25193) | human gut metagenome | biome: Human Microbiome; feature: human-associated habitat; material: feces | host: Homo sapiens | place: USA:Birmingham
ATTTGTAGTTTTTAGAAAACCCGGAAAGCCTTGTTCCACAAGGCTTTCCGGGTTTTCTTACATTAGCTCTGGCGCGATACCATTGCAAAATCTGGCACCAATTCTATCTCAGCTATCAAATGCGCTAAATAGTAGCGACCAATGTTAAAAGTATATTTGATATTTCCGCATTTGCTCAAACAGCACTTGCTCTACTCTTCGGTAAATCTTCTCGCCATACAACTCTGTCACGAATTTCAATTCCTTGGATATCTCCTTTCTGGAAAAGGAGAGTTTTAACTGCATTCCGTATAACTCCTCAGCAGCTTCGACCTGCACATCGAAATCCAAATCAAAGGGCTTGGCCTGAACGCGCCTGATGTAATCATAAACATCCTTGTCCAAAGGATAATCATTGATGTCTGACAACAGGGCCAAGCCATTATCAAAAATCGGACAGAGGCGAAATTCCTTCGTCTTCTCATTTCGGATAACAGCCAGATTGTTGGTATGCCGGTCCTCGTTGAGAAAGAAGGCGTCCAATTCCAGCAGCAGTGTCAGATACGCTCCAATATCGGTTAGGCCAGTGGTTTGCTCAATGAAGTCCACCGTATAGCGAATCCGTTCCTGCGGTTCGTTTATCTCGCCAAGCGCTGCTGCCAGGCCTCGACCTTTATAGGCACGGTGTAGCCGCTCAAATGGCACCAACATCTCATCTTTTCTCCGAAAGTTTTTGCTGGCACAACCAGGAATTTCCTTTCCCTGATATTGAATCAGCACAGGCTTATATTCTACAAAGTTGGGCACATTGGACTGTTTCAGCAACTGTGATACCAAGACTTCAGCCAGCGCTTCATAACCCATGTGGTCAGCTTTGTACCACTTGCCATTCATCTGCCACTTCGGCTGGTCGCCCTTCGAAGTGTATCCTTGGATCGGTTCCTGCTCAACCGCATCAAGATTGATGATGTCCATAGGCCGCTCCTTCCACCGGATAATAATTGAACTTCAGCCACATATCATCCTCAGCTGTCCGCCCCCTCGTTTTTTCTATAATCTGCAAAGGATCATAAGATGTTAGCTGAAGCTCCTTCAATATTTTCTTGGCATTGCCGCGAGTAGCAGGAAAACAGCGATCCTTCAAAAACATCTCAAAGTCATTCCAGGTAGGATTTTCAATGATGCCGAACGCGCGGTGAAGCATGTCCTTCGTTTTATTCTGAACCATGACTCTTTGATTCAGAAAATCCACATCAATAATTGTGCAGGGATGCTGTTGATACATATAAGTCATGCGCAATGTATAGCCTTCCGCCGGTTTTTTATTGAGATACTTCCCAATTACCTGCCGGGAGGTTTGGAATCGCTCCGCCACTTCGTTTACTGTCATTCCATCTTCAATCAAGCGGCGGATCGTTTTCGCATCTCCCGAAGTGAATTTCTTCTTTCGGCCTGCATTTCGGGGATTCCTTTCTTTGCATGTCCGAGCAATTTTTGTTAATTCATTTACGTCATCCGTTCCAAACAGATCCACACATAATTTGCGATAATCCACATCCACTATAGCCACCCCTCTCTTTAAATTATATGTAATTATTTTAATTTAATTCCATTATAACAAAACTATTATTGTTGTCAACTGCATTCGTGATTTTTGATGAATAGCCGCTTATCTTTTTGTCGATTTCGCCATTTACAATAACTGCGGCGATTCTTGACGCTATTTGTAATTTTTTGTAATCCCGGAAAACCTTGTCCCACAAGGCTTTCCGGGTTCACTTACATTAGCTCCGGCGCGATACATAGGAGCGGGAGATGCCGCACTGGGCCGCGATCTCCCGCTGGGTCAGGGGCGGGCGGGCATTCAGGCCGTACCGGAGGGTGATGATCATGGCCTCCCGCTCGTCCAGGCATCGCTTGACGCACCGGCGCACCTTGGCGCAGGAGTCACGGGCATCCAGCTCCTCCAGCATATTGTCGTCCACGCTGATGGTGTCCATCAGCGACAGGGAGTTGCCGTCCCCATCCCCGTCAATGGAATCCGACAGGGAGACCTCCCCCTGCAGCTTCCGCTGGGCGCGGAAGTGCATCAGGATCTCGTTTTCGATACAGCGGGAGGCATAGGTGGCCAGGCGCACGTTCTTGTCCGGCTTGAAGGTACTGATCCCCTTGATCAGTCCGATGGTGCCGATGGAGATCAGATCGTCCTGATCCCCGTTGGGTGTATAGTACTTTTTCATGATGTGCGCCACCAGGCGCAGGTTGTGCTCGATGAGGATGTTCCGGGCCTCCAGATCACCCTGCGCCATCCGCTCCAGGTACATCCGCTCCTCCTCCGCTTTCAGCGGACGGGGGAAGGAGCCGCTTCCCCCACCGGAGAGGCGCAGGGTGAAGAACAGGCTGTTGAGCATCAGCAAAATCCACGCAGTGAACATTTGTCACACCTCCATAGTTCCACTCTATTCCGCCCGCGTCTGTCCCTATGTCAACGATCCTGTTCCATGCGGGCTTCCCCTGCGGAACGTGAACGAAATTGACGGTTTTTCCCCCAATGCTTTTAGTGGAACTGCTAAATTTTTAAAAATCGCTCCCTCTATATTTACGAACCGCTGCCAGAAGGCTATAATTTATCGTGGTCGGAAATGAGCAAAATTTTTCGAAAATTTGACCGCGGAGTCAGATTTGGGGGAGCATTGTGGATATTGCGAATATAGTCGCCATGTTTGGCGCCATCGCCACGTTCCTGTTTGGTATGTCCACCATGACGGACGGCCTGGAGAAGCTCTCCAGCGGCCGGCTGGAGCATATCCTGGAGCGTCTTACCAGCAACGTATTCAAAGGGGTCCTTCTGGGGGCCGTCGTCACCGGGCTGATCCAGAGCTCCGCCGCCACCACCGTCATGTGCGTCGGTTTCGTCAACGCGGGCATCATGAAGCTGGAGCAGACAGTGGGCATCATCATGGGCGCCAACATCGGCACTACCGTCACCGCGCAGTTGCTGCGCCTGGGTGATATCGACGCGGACAACATCGTGATGATGTTCCTGCAGCCCTCCTTCCTGGGGCCCATTCTGGCGGTTGTGGGCATCATCTTCTACATGTTCATCAAGGGCGGGCACAAGCGCATTGTGGGCCAGATCGTGCTGGGCCTGGGCCTGCTGTTCATCGGCATGAACACCATGTCCTCCGCCGTGGAGCCACTGAAGGATCTGCCGGAGTTCCAGTCGGTGTTTACCGCCTTCTCCAATCCCCTTCTGGGCGTAGCCGTGGGAGCGGCGGTCACCGCCCTGCTCCAGAGCTCCTCCGCCTCCATGGGCATACTCCAGGCCATCAGCACCACCGGCGTGGTCTCCTTCAACATCGCCATGCCGCTGATTATGGGCCAGAACATCGGCACCTGCATCACCGCGCTCATCTCGTCGGTGGGCGCTTCCAAAAATGCCAAGCGGACCGCCATGATCCACCTCTTTTTCAACATCATCGGCTCGGTCTTTTTCCTGCTGGTTCTGTACGCGGGCAACGCCCTGTTCCGCTTTCCGTTCTGGGAAAACACCATGGACATGGGCTCTATCGCCAACCTCCACCTGGCGTTCAACATTGCCTGTACTGCCCTGCTTCTTCCCTTCCACCGCCAGCTCGTCAAGCTGGTCAAGGCGGTGGTGCCCGGCGACGCGGAGGAGCGGGAGCTGTCCGTGCTGGACGACCGTTTCCTGTCCTCCCCCTCCCTGGCGCTGGAGCGGGCCCACGATGCGGTGGTGCAGATGGGCGAGTTCGCCCGGGACAACTACCGGCTGGCTGTGGAGCTCATCTGGAAATTTGACGCCAAGAAGCTGGAGCGGCTCAACGAAACCGAGGTGGCGCTGGACAAGCTGGAGGGTCTGCTGGACAACTATCTGGTCAAGCTCACCGACCGGGCGCTGACCGCCGAGGAGAGCACCCGGGTGTCCGAGCTGCTGCACACCCTGTCCGACTTTGAGCGCATCGGCGATTACGCTGTCAACGTCTCGGAGAGCGCGGTCGTCCTCCACGACCGGAACATTACCTTCTCCCCCCAGGCCCGGGCCGAGCTTGAGAGGCTCACCGCGGCGGTGGGAGAGACGCTGGACAAGACGGTAGCCTGCTACCAGAGCCGCCAGCGCACCCTGGCTGTCCAGGTGGAACCGCTGGAGGAGGTTGTGGATCTGATCGCCGCCACCCTGAAAAACCGCCATGTGGAACGTCTCAAGGCCGGTGAGTGCACCATCGAGCTGGGCACCCAGTTCCTGGAGCTGCTGATCAATCTGGAGCGCATGTCCGACCACTGTTCCAACGTGGCTCTGCACATCCTGCGCCAGACCTCCTCGCCCGACGACAAGGTGCGCATCGACTCCCACGCCTATATGCACGAGCTGCATCACGGCGGTTTCAACCAGGAGTTTGACGACCTCTTTCAGGAGTACCGGACAAAATACTTCCAGCCCATTGCCGGGGACCCGGAGCGCGTTTGATAAAAAAGTACCCCCTGCCGCATGCGGCAGGGGGTACTTTTTGCTATTCATAAGCATGGCAAAGTTGGCCATGCGCCGCTTACCGCGGCACGGCCATGCGATTACGGGACGGCCCGCATGCGCAAACACTTCATGCACCTGAGCTTTTGCATTTTTTCGTGGTGCGCCCTGTTGGAGTGTTATACGCCTTCACCGGTCACGTCGCAGAACTCCGGCTCCTCCCCCAGCGCGAACTGGAGGGGGCGGTCTCCCTTCAGCAGGCGTGAGAGCTCCACATAGCGCACCCGGCTGTTCCGGTAGGTGAGCCAGTAGAAGCGCATGGACTCGGCGCAGAGGACGGAGGAATACACCGTGTAGTCATAGAGCACCACGCCCCGGTCGTGGGGGGTGATCTCCCCCGGCCCGGTGAGCTCCACCGCACCCAGAGGAAAGGCGGCGCTGTGGAGCAGGCGGAACAGAAGGGACACCCCCTCCGCTTCGTCCCCGCCCTTGACCGCGTGCTCCCGGAGGAAGGCCAGCCGCACGAAGCGGGAGGGGGACGACCAGTCCCCGGGCAGGCCGGCCGCCCCGCTGCCGGAAAAGCAGGGCTCCAGCCGCTCCCCGCCCCAGGCCAGCTCTCCGTAATCCAGGGGCCGGAGTTGGGGATAGTTCAACAGATTGGTACGGTGCCACGGGTAGCCGGGGCTGTTGGTCATCACTCCAACCGTGTTCCGGTAGATGTGCAGCCCGTCCCGGTCGGACTCCACCACGATGCTCTCCCCGGTGCGGTCGGAAAACATCCAGTGGATGGGCGGCACGGTCCCCAGCATGGGGATGGCCACCAGCGACACCCGCTCCTCCAGTGCGCGGGCCACCTCCTCCACCGAGGCACAGGTGGCCAGGCACCAGGTCACCAGGAAGGGCGGCTGGAGGGGCAGGGTGCCGGGCCGCGCCTCCGGGGCAAAGTGGGCAAACGTGCGGTAGTAGAGCTGGCCGCCCATCAGGCCCTTCTCGTTGAGGCCCTCATACAGGGCCGGGGTGGAACGCAGCACCAGGGAGCCGATGCCCACCGCAGCGTAGGCCGCCGTACAGCGGGTGGACGGCTCCAGATTGCCCTCCAGCTCGGTACCGCAGGCGTAGAACACCTGTCCCCGTGGTACAAAGGTCACCTTGCTGTCCGCCGCAATGCGGTTGAAATCGAAGTTGCGCCCCCACAGGTGTCCGCCGTCCGCCGTCTCCCACGCCACCGCGCTGCACCCGGCGGACAGGTCGCCCAGCAGCGCCCGCGCCCGGCTCTCGTTAGAATCCATCTGTTACGCCTCCTTCTGGAACCTATGTGCTTATGGTATACGGTCTGTCACTGATTATACACCTTTTTCCCCTTTCCCGCCACCAGCAAAAGGAGCACCCCGGCAGCCAGAAGCAGCCCTTGGACGGCCCAGGCCGCCGCCGGGAGGGAGAAAGCCGGGTCCAGCATCCCCAGAGTCAGGGGATAGGACGTGCACAGGCCGCCGTTCCACAGCCCCAGGGCCTCCGGCAGAGGCAGGGCCGCCAGGGCAAAGGGGAGGAGCATCCACACATAGAGCAGCCAGGGCCGCAGGCGGCCCAGCAGCCAGCCGCTGCCCAGGGCGAACACCAGAGGGGGCGCCAGGATCACCAGGGCGGGCAGGGCCAGGGAGCCCCAGTCCGTCCAGCCGAACAGGCGGTCATAGAGCAGGGCGGCCAGGGCCAGCGCCGCCAGGCAGAGCAGGGCCACCCCCACCAGGGCGGCAGCGCAGCGGGCCAGGGCGTACCGCCGGGGGTCGGCGGGGGTAGCGGCGGTGAGCACCGCCGCCCGCCGCTCCCGGGCCGACGTGAAAAAGGTGAGGAAGAACAGGGCCCCCACCCACACAAGGGGCAGCAGCCGCCCCAGGTAGGCCCCGAAGCTCCAGGGCGAAAAGGGGGCCGTATGGGCCACGCCGGGGAGGGCCACGGCGTAGAACACCTGCCCGGCGTAGAACAGCAGCACCGCCAGCAGGCCGATGAAAAACTTGTTGCACAGCAGCCGCCGGCATTCGCAGCGAAAAATCTTAATCAAGGGTCAAGTCCTCCTCCGTCAGCCCGCAGGCGTCCAAAAATTCCTGGTAGGTCAGATAGGGGTACATGGGGTCCAGCTCCCGGTTGAAGAGGCCGTACAGGATCTCATCCATGGCCGCCTCGCCCCCCACCAGCTCCTCCGCTTTCAAAATCTTCAGCGGCATCTCGCTGTACTGCCGCATGCCGGACAGGGAGTTGGAGATGGCCAGCCGCTCCGCCTCGGGCAGGGCCTCCAGGTACTCCGGGCGGCGGACGTAGAAGTTGAGGTAGTAGTCCTCCACCTCCCCGCGCCACTGGTCCACATAGTGCTCCCTGGCGTAGTCCCCGCCGTAGAGCTCCTTCACAATGCGGTAAGTGGTGTAGCACGTCAGGCCCTCCGCCGACCAGGGGCTGTCGGGGCCGGAGGTGTCGAACATGTTGCCCAGGCCCCACCACTGGTGGACCAGCTCGTGGATCATCACCTCGGCGGCCCCGCCGCCCTTGCCCGCGTCGCCCAGGTTGTGGGCGGTGAAGTCGGCCTCGTCCAGCAGGCTGGCCCCGTCCCCGGCGTAGCCGCCGCCGGCCACCCGGCTCTGGATCAGCTTGAGGCGCTCCCCATCCCCGAAGGCAAGAGAACCGTAGTGCCCGGCGCAGTAGTCCATCACCGCCCGGACGGCCTCCGCCGCGCCGGCGGCCTCCATGACGGCCTGATGCTTGCGGCCGTAGTAGAAGTCGATGGTAAGCCCCCCGGCCTGGATCTCCTCACGAACGTAGTCGCCGGCATAGAGGATGCCGCCGGCACGGTTGGTCTCATAGCGCCAGGTTTTGGTGCCGTCCCCGTGTTCGGCCACCACCTCCGCCTCGCTGGCGCAGAAGGGGATGACCGTCATGGCGGCGGGCAGGGTGATCTCAATTGTGGCGGGATAGCCGTCTTCGCCTGGCATCACGTTCATCAGGCGGGGAGAGAGGGCCGCGTTCTCCAGACAGAGGTATTCGCCGCTGAGCTCCTTGCCGCCCTGCATGGTGGGCAGATCCTCCTGGGGGAAGCCGCCGTACTCCAGGGTCAGCTCCACCTGCTCCTCGGCCGGGATGGCGACCTCCAGCTTGGCCTCGTTGTACTCCTGGTAATCGCTCACCGAGAAGGGGATCTCCACCCCGTTGGCCCGGACGTTGGAGATGGTGTAGCCGGGGGTGACGCCGAGGGCCACCGTCTGCTCCTGCCCCGTGGTATTCTGGAGCTGGTAGGAGGCCGTACCCGCCACCGTGCCCCGCCTTGTGTCCGGCGTGACCTGGGCGGAGCGGCGCAGGCAGGCCACCCCCTCCAGCGGTTCCATCGTCAGGAAGGTCATGGCGCTGAGATCCGGGTTGCTGTGGTCGATGAAGGGCTGAGCGGCACAGCTCCAGCCGCAGCAGAGCAGCAGGGCCGCGGCCAGCAGGGGGCGGTATACCCGCCGGGCCGTGCGGGCCAAAGAGCCCAGGGGGCCCCGGCCGTACCGCCGGATGCACAGGTAGGACAGGGCCCACAGCCCCGCCAGGCCCAGCAGCCAGGTCAGGCGCATGTAGGCGGCGGAGCGGAGGATGCGGAAGTTGGAGAAATCGTCGGACAGGGCCCAGACGCAGGGGTTGAGCCAGCAGAGCTGCCAGTTGTCCCGCCAGATGGTGAGGCTCAGGGCCGCCAGAGCGGCCACCAGCACCAGGGACAGGTCAAAGCGGCGGGTGAACTGCCACGCCGCCCCGGCCAGCAGGATACACAGGGGGAGGGCCAGGCCCATGAGAATGAGGTAGGCCAGCAGATAATCCCCGCCGTCAAAGACGGCGCCCACGGTATGGGCCGTCCAGGGAAGCCAGGCCAGAAGGGTGAGGGCCAGGGTCAGCGCCGCCGTCCCCAGCAGGGCCATCAGCCTTGCCAGGGCAGCGGTCAGAGGGGACACCGCCGCGTCGCAGAGCGCCTCCACCCGGCAGCGGGAGGTACGGGCGCAGTCGCAGAGGGTAAGCAGGGCAAAGAGCAGCCCGCCCAGCACGCCCCCGGCCAGGGCGGGATTGGCCACATAGAGGGACTGCATCGTGTCGGCCGAGGCGGACCGGTACACCGTCAGCCCCGCCAGGGGGGACAGGACGGTGAGGGCGGCGGCCAGCCAGGTGAGCCGGCCCCGCAGCAGCCGCGTCAGCTCCCGCACCGAGAGAATCCAGACGTTCATGCCTCGCCCTCCCCGGAGATGAGATAGAGGTAGGCGTCCTCCAGGGTGGGCTCGGCGGGCCGGACATAGGGGGGCAGCGTCTCCGCCACCGCCCGACAGGCCACGCCCTGGGCGGTGTTCACCCGGGCGGTGATGTGCAGGCCGTCCTCCCGACCCCCCGCCCGCGCCTCAAAGGTGCCCACGTGGCCCTCTGCCGCCCGGATAAGCTCCTCCGGCGTGCCGTCGAAGCGCAGCCGCCCCTGGTGGAGCACCAGCAGGCGGGAGCACACCGACTGCACATCCTCGATGATGTGGGTGGACAGGAGCACCAGCCGGTCCTGGGCCAGCCGGGAAAACAGGTTGCGGAAGTGAATGCGCTCCTCCGGGTCCAGGCCCACTGTGGGCTCGTCAAAGATCAAAAACGCCGGGTCGCCCAGCAGGGCCTGGGCAATGCCCACCCGCTGGCGCTGGCCGCCGGAGAGGGTGCGGATTCTGGCCCGCCGCTTCTCCTCCAGATGGACGGCCCCGATCACCGCCCGAATGCTCTCCCGGCCGCTCCGCAGCCCCTTCAGCGCCCCCATGTAGTCCAGAAACTGCTCCACCGTCAGCTCGTCAAACAGACCGAAGTCCTGAGGCAGATAGCCCAGGCGGGCCTTGTAGGCCCGCTCGCATTTGGTCAGAGGCTCGCCGTCCGCCCGTATGGCGCCGCCGGTGGGCAGCAGGCCCGCCACCAGCAGCTTCATCAGGGTGGATTTGCCCGCGCCGTTGGGGCCCAGCAGGCCGATCAGGCTGGGGCTGTCCAGGGAGGCGCTCACCCCCTGGAGGGCCTTCTTGCCGTTGGGATAGGTCATGTTCAGTTCTTGCAGGGTAATTTGCATGGCTCGGCATCCTTTCTTGTTTGGGTTCGTCCCAAGGATACCGGCCCCCCGTGGAGGAGAGAGGGAGAATTTATGTGTTTTCTGTGGAGAGGCGCGGAAGGAGGGCGGTGAAGCACACCCCGTCGGCGCTGTTCTCGATGCGGCACGTCCCGCCGTGGCGCTCCACGATCATGCGCACCAGATAGAGCCCCAGGCCGCTGCCGCCGGTGGCCCGGCTGCGGGAGGGCTCGGCCCGGTAAAAGGCCTCAAACAGGTGGGGCAGGGCCTCGGCCGGGATGCGGGCCCCGGTGTTTTCCACCGTCAGCACCGCCCAAGCCCCCCGGGCCGCCGCAGTCACCCGGATCTCCGCCCCCTCCGGCGAGTAGAGGGCGGCGTTGGAGAGCAGGTTTTCCACCGCACGGCCCAGCAGGGCGCGCTCCCCCTCCACCAGAAGTCCCGGCTCCAGCGCCTCCACCGCGGTCATCCCCCGCTGCTCCAGCAGCTCGGCGTCCTGGGCCAGCTTCTCCGCCGTCAGGGCGGACAGCTCCACCGCCTCCCGGCGGGAGGCGCCGTCCGACTCCATGCGGGACACGGCCAGCAGCTCCCCCACCAGCGCCTCCATCCGCCCCGCCACCTGGAGGGAGCGGGCCAGATACTTCTCCCGGTCCCGGTACACCCCCACGCCGTCCAGCATGCCGCTCAGCTGCCCCTTCAGGATGGTGACGGGGGTCTTGAGCTCGTGGGAGGCGGCGGAGAAGAAGGCCAGCCGCTGGCGCTCCAGCTCCCTGGCCCGCTCCATGTCGCCCCGCAGGGCCGCGTTGGCCTCCTCCAGCTCGGCCAGGGCGGCGGAGAGGCGCTCCGCCATCTCATCCAAGCTGCGGCCCAGAGCGCCGATCTCGTCCCGCCGGGTCTCGCCGCACTTCCACTGGAAGTCCAGCTCCGCCATCCGCCCCGCGATGGAGCTGATGCGGACGATGGGCCTGGCCAGATAGCGGGAGTACCCTACCGCGCACAGCAGGGAAAAGGCCAACAGGGCCAAGGCCAGGCAGGGCGCCGCCCGGTTGAGGGCCTCCACCGCCTGGTTGGCCAGGCGCATGGGAGGGACAACCAGCAGTTGATAGGTTTCCGCCCGGTCGGCAAAGGTCACCTCCGCGATCAGGGCGTCGCTGAGGGCCGTGGTCACATAGTGCCCGGCCCGTTCCCTCTGTGCCGGGCCGCCATCGGCGCCATAGGTATAGGTGGACACCGAATCAGACTCCTGCACGGCCGTGGTGACGGACACATAGAGGGAGCCCGTGTCCACACTCTCCCCGTCGGGGCTCGCCAGGGATACCGCCGCTCCGCTCTCCCGGACAAATACATCCAGGATGGGCCCGGCGTCGGCCAGCTTAGTTAGGGCCAGCCGGTCGGTGAGCTCGCTCACCTGCACCTGGAGCCGGTCGCCGACCACGGACACATAGGTGATGGGGGTGGCCCAGGCGATCAGTCCGAAGGTGAGTCCCCCCGCCCCCAGCAGCAGCAGCAGGGTGAGCAGGAAGATACGGGCCGTCAGGCTCTCACGGATGTTCCTTCGGCACACGGTAGCCCACCCCCCTCACAGTCTCAATGTAGTCCACCCCCAGCTTTTTGCGGAGGTTCTTGATGTGGCTGTCCACCACCCGCTCGTCCCCGAAAAAGTCGTAGCCCCACAGCTTGGCCAGCAGGATTTCCCGGGTAAACACCCGCCCGGGGCTGGACAGGAGCTCCCGCAGCAGCTCGAACTCCCGGGCGGTGAGCTGCTCCAGCACCCGGCCGTCCAGGCGTACCTCCACCGCGTCGGGGTCCAGGGTCAGCCCCCGGTAGCGCAGGCAGCGTCCGGGCGCGTCGCCCCCCGCCCGCCGCAGCACCGCCGCCAGCTTCCGCAGCAGGATGGGCATGGAGAAGGGCTTGGTGATGTAGTCGTCGATCTCCAGATCAAAGCCCCGGAGCTGCTCGGCCTCTCCGTCCAGGGCGGTGAGCAGGACAATGGGCACCCGGGACTGGCGGCGGATAAGCTCGCACACCCCAAAGCCGTCCAGCTTGGGCAACATCACGTCCAGCAGGACCAGGTCGAACGCCTCCTGCTGAAAGAGGCTCACCGCCTCAATGCCGTCCCCCGCCGTTGCCGTCTCATAGCCCGCGTCGCCCAGGTAGGCCTCCAGCAGCTCCTGGATGTCCCGCTCGTCCTCCACAATCAAAATGCGTTTCACTGCGAATCACTCCCGAAACAGATGATAGCACATAATTGTGAATTTTGTATGGAGAAGGTCTCCCGTGCAGCCGCCAGAAAATACCGCCGTCCCCCTTTTCTTTTCAGGGGAATGATACGGCCCCCTTCCTGCTTTTCAAGCATAGCGCAGAAAGGCCCTGGTTCCGCACGTAGGCAGATGCCCCGCCGGCAGTCCAGGCTGCCGGCGGGGCCCTCTCCCCTATTGTTTGGAAATACTTACGGCCGTTGGCGTAGAGTCCTCCTTGCCCAGCTCTCCGGTATAGGTGACGGATACGCAGTCTCCCTCCTCCAGTGCGCCTGTGTCTACTCCCGCTCCGAATTCAAAGGTCTGGTACTCCCCCTCGTCCGTCAGGAGCACCAAAAAGTCGCCGTTCCGGTTCACAACTCCCTCCACCGTGCCGCCCGCAGCGCCCTCCCTGTCCGTGCCGCAGGCCGCCAGTACGGCCAGCAGGAGCAGCGCCGATATCAGTCTCAGGTATCTCTGTCTCATGTTCCTCCGCCTTTTTATTGGAATTTTTCGGGCAGCGTCTGTCCCGCCATGGCATAGCAGGCCGCGATCCGCTCCCAGTCCAGCCCCGCCTCATTCCCGTCCAGGAAGCCCGTCAGGCCCCGGAGCATGGTGTCCTGTACCTCGGCGGACGCGCCGGCCAGGTGTTCCTCCAGGAAAGCAAGGATAGGCTCCACCTCCACAGTAGTCTGAAGAAGCTCATTGTACCCGTCCAGCAGAACCGCACTCTGGTAAGCCTCCTCCGTCTCATAGCAGACCGGCACGTTGTTGCCGGTGCGCCGCTCCACGATCAGGCCCGCCGCCCCCCGGTCACCGGCGGCCCGCTCGGCCTTCTCCCGGGTGTCATACTGGCCCAGCTCCACAAAAAGCCGACCTGCGTTGTCCCGCAGCAGGCGCGCCCCCTCCTCCGGCGCGGCCATGGACCTGAGGGCCTCCGGGCTGTCCGCCGACAGGGTACGCAGTGAATAGATGGTGTCCAGCCGGTTCTCTGCGGGAGTCAGGCGGATCACAATACTGCCCGGCTCCTGGTACTCCCGGAGCTGCACATCTGCGTCGCTCTCCAGCTCCAGTTGGACCACGGCGGCGCGGTCCACCCACCCCTCGGCGGTGTAAACAGACTTGATGTACTGGCTGGTGTCCTGGGCGCGGGAGAGCTCCGACAGGATCTCCACCCGCTCCGTCCCGGGCAGGGTCAGCGTGACCGTCTTGGGAAAAGAGGCGAATTCGGCGTGGTAGCGCCCGGCGCTGGACTGCTCGTAGCGGAGGGTCAGCCATTCCGTATCGCCCTCCCGCTCCATGGTCAGGGCCGCCCGGCTGCCTGCGGCAGTCTGTCCGCCGTCCACGCTGGGCGCATTGACCCGGAACACCTGCACCAGTCTGCCCAGAATCGGCAGCTCCTCCATGGCGGCCGCGAAGGCCGGCGAGGCGTTCACCCCTCCGGCAAACAGGCCCAGCACCAGTGCCAGGCACAGGGCCGACCGGACGGCCCCCCGCCGCACCCGCGCCCGCCGGGCCACCGTGCGCCGCCCACGCTCCAGGCCGGTGCGAATGGCGGCATCCAGCCCCTGCGGCAGGTTTCCTTCGGATGTCTGTATCATATCTGTGTCGTCCTTTCCTTCAATTGATTCATCCCCCGGTAGTAATCGGATTTCACGGTACTCTCCGGCTTGCGGAGCACCTGGGCGATCTCCCGGAAGGTCATATCCTCGTAAAATTTCAGGAGAATGACGGTTCGGCTTCGGTCATCCAGCCGCCCCAGCTCCTCCCTCAGCCAGAGGGAGTCTGCCCACCGCTCCTCACCGTCCTCAGCCGGGAGCGCGTCCCACGCCTCCTGCACAGCCCCCTGCGGCGGCCGCCGGCGGAGGAAGGACAGCGGCGCCGTATTGGTCAGTATTCGGTAAAACCAGGGGTAAAAGCGTTCGGGGTCCCGAAGCCTCCACTTGGCGGTGTACGCCTTGCAGACGGCCTCCTGAACCACCTCCAGGGCGTCGTCCTCATTTCGTGTATACCCAAAGGCCACCCGGTAAAAGGATGCCTTTTTCTGCTCAATCCGTTCCACAAATTCCGAGTCGGAGATGGAAGGATGCGAGAATTGCAGCTGCACGTGTTTTGCTCACTCCTTTCTGCCTAATAAGACGCGGAAAGCCAGTCCTTAGTCGGCCCCACAGGAAATTTTCTCTAAAATTTTATCGTCCCTGGCCCCTCTATGTAAAGAGCCTGCCCCCTGTTTGAAAAGGGGGCAGGCTCTGTTTGATCACCGAACTATTGGGATGCTTCGTCCAGGAACTGGCCTAACTGCGTCACAGGCTCCTGACTGACCTTGCGGATGGATATGTGGGTAGCGTGGAGACATCGTTCCCCCGGATGGATGACACGCCGGAACTTCATGTTGAAACCGGCCGCCTGTTATAAAATTTGAGAAATAAAAACGGGAGGCCAGCCCCTGCGGGCCGGTCCCCCGTTCTGTTCTGCTCAGTATCCCTCGGCGTGCTCGCCCTTCACCAGCTTGACGATCCGGGACGTGCCCAGGCGATCCGCGCCCAGGGCCATGAAGTCCTCGGCGTCCTGGAGGCTGGAGATGCCGCCCGCGGCCTTGATCTTCACGCCGGGGCCGATGTGGGCCTTGAACAGGGCCACATCCTCCCGGGTGGCGCCGCCGGTAGAGAAGCCGGTGGAGGTCTTGATGTAGTCCGCGCCGGACTCGGTCACCAGCTCGCACAGCTTGATCTTCTCCGCCTCGGTGAGCAGGCAGGTTTCCACGATCACCTTGAGGATGCGGCCCTGGCAGGAGGCTTTGATGGCCTTGATCTCGGCCAGCACCTCATCCCACCGCTGATCCTTCACCCAGCCGATGTTGATCACCATGTCGATCTCGTCGGCGCCGTTGCGGATGGCGTCCTCGGTCTCAAAGACCTTGACGGCGGTGGTAGAGTAGCCGTTGGGGAAACCGATGACAGTGCAGATCTTCAGCTCGTTGCCCACGTAGTCCGCCGCCTGCTTCACAAAGGAGGCGGGAATGCACACGGAGGCGCAGCCGTACTTCAGCCCGTCGTCGCAGACCTCCTTGATCTGGGCCCAGGTGGACTCCTGTTTGAGCAGAGTGTGGTCGCAGTGGGCCAGGATGTTCTTCACGTCCATTAGATTACTCCCTTTCTACGCGTCGTGCAGTTATTTTACCTCTACCAGCTCGTAGGAGCGGGTGCCGATGCCGATTTTCTCACAGTGGTCCAGGCACACCCGCCAGTCGGTGTCCGGCATGCTGTTGATGAAGTGGTCGTGCTTGTCGCAGAAGCCCTCCCTGTGCATCTGCTCGTCCAGGTGGGAGCCGGGGATGGGGGACTGTTTCCCGCAGGCGTCGGCGCAGGCCTGGTCCAGAGCCACCGGGTCAAAGGAGGCGAACATGCCCACGTCGGGCACGATGGGCAGGTCGTTCTCCCCGTGACAGTCGCAGTAGGGGGACACGTCGATGACCAGGCTGATGTGGAACTGGGGACGGCCGTCCACCACCGCCTTGGCGTACTCCGCCATGCGGCAGCCCAGCTCCTCCATGGCCGCGTCGTTGCCGGGGCGGATGGCGTCGGTGTTGCACACCGCAATACAGCGGCCGCAGCCCACGCACTTGTCCCAGTCGATGGACGCCTTGCGGTCCTCCCCAAAGGTGATGGCGCCGTGGGCGCACTGGGTGGCGCACCGGCGGCAGCCCACACAGCGGCGGGGCGCCACCATCGGCTTGCCCTGGGCGTGCTGCTCCATCTTGCCCCGGCGGGAACCGCAGCCCATCCCCAAGTTCTTGATGGCGCCGCCAAAGCCGGTCTGCTCATGCCCCTTGAAGTGGGACAGGGAGATGATCACATCGGCCTCCATGATGGCCTTTCCGATCTTGGCGGTCTGGATGTACTCCGCCCCCTCCACGGGCACCTCCACGTCGTCGTTGCCCCGCAAGCCGTCGCCGATGATCACCTGGCAGCCGGTGGACAGCGGGGAGAAGCCGTTCTCATAGGCTGCGTCCAGGTGCTCCAGGGCGTTTTTCCGGCGGCCGGGATAGAGGGTGTTGCAGTCGGTGAGGAAGGGGACGCCCCCTAGGCTCTTCACCACATCGGCCACCACCTTGGCGTAATTGGGCCGCAGGAATGCCAGGTTTCCCGGCTCGCCGAAGTGCATCTTGATGGCCACCAGCTTACGCTCAAAGTTGATCTCCCCGATGCCCGCCGTGCGCATCAGCTTCTCCAGCTTGTTCAGCAGGCTGACCCCCGGCCTGCACCGGAGGTCCGTCATGTAAACCTTGGACCGCTCTCCCATATTTCTGTGTGCCTCCCATTTTGGTTCAAATTGTTAAGTGGTTCTTATTTTATACCCCTTTGCCCGTTCTCGCAAGGGGTTTGCGCTGAAACATAAGCAAAAAGGCCGCCAAAAGGAGCACGCAGGCCCCCAACACCGCCCTCTGCCCCCACCGGCCGCTGCACCAGGCCCCCAGTGCCGCTCCGACGATGAAAAACACGATAATGCCGTAGTACTGGGCCGCCCGGTGTCCGTGGTCCCGCTCGCCGGTCTTCCCCCATAGGTACAGCCGCTCCGTGCCGCTGCGCAGGTTTCCGGTGCACATAGTGGTGGCAAAGGCGTTGCCGTTGACCTTGCGGAAGCTCTCCACCTGGACCGCGCAGACAAAGGCCACCAGCACATTGGCCGCGTTGTCCAGCGCCGCGGGCAGGAAGGCCACCGCCGCCAGCAGGAGCAGCTCCGCCGCCACGGTGATCTGCCGCCAGTGGAGGGCCTGGGCCCCCCGGAACCGTCCGCGGATCAGCTCTGCCGCCAGTACCCCCGCGGCAAAGGCCAGAATGGGTACCAGATAGTGGCCTGCGCCGCCCCAGTCCCCCTCCATCAGCCGTACCCCCAGCAGCACGATATTTCCGGTCTGGGCGTTGGCGAACACTCCACCCCGGATAAGGTAGGTATACGCATCCAGAAAGCCTCCGGTCAGGGCCAGCACCGCCCCCAGCCGAAAGCTCTCCGACATCTGTCTGTGTGTCGTCTGTTCCACGCGCTGTCCCCCTTTCAGGACCAAAGGTCCGCTGCCAGCTTGTCGAAAAGGTGTTTCGACAAGCTGGCGGGCTTTCTAAAATTAACATAAAATAATAAAAAGTCGTTTGATCCAACGCGAAAGGGAACCCTGACGGTTCCCTTTCACACTATCTTTCCCCTCCAAATCCTTCGGCAGGAGGGTTTATCGGCAGTCTTAGGGGCGGGCCTTTGGCCCGTCCCCCTGTGTCCGGCTCAGAACGGCAGGCCGAGCCCTCCGGTGAGCTGCTGCATGGTGGAGGCGGAGTCGCTCTCCGCTGCCCGCAAAGCCTCGTTCACCGCGGCCACAATCATGTCCTGAAGCATCTCCACGTCCTCCGGGTCCACCGCCTCGGGGGCAATGACGACCTCCTTCAGCTCCCGCTTGCCGGTCACCGTGGCGGAGACCACGCCGCCGCCCGCGGCGGCCGTGTATGTCTTGGTCTCCAGCTCCTGCTGCATTTTCATCATGTCCTGCTGCATCTTCTGAACCTGCTTCATCATGTTCATATTCATGCCGCCGCCAAAGCCGCCCATTCCGCGGCTGTTGAATCCCTTTGCCATCGGTCGCAACTCCTTTTATTCCTGAATGATGATGTTGTCAAACTGCCGGCTGAACGCCAGCAGATCGTCCAGTTTGTCGTGCTCCGCCGCCTGGGCGGGTGCCGCTGCGGCCGGGGCAGCGGGCGCCTTCCCCACCTTGACCGCGCAGCGCGCCGGGACGCCGGTCTGAGCCGAGGCCAGCCGCCCCAGCTCCTCCAGAATGGAGGCTCCGCCCACCATGCTCTTGGTAAACTCGTCCTTCACCCACAGCGTGAGCACCCCGTCCTCCAGCCGCCCCTGCACCATGGCCGGGTTGCTCAGGAAGGGGTAGACCGCAGGAAATTTTCCCCGCACCGCCGCCACCAGGCCGGGCCAAAGGTCGGCCGCGGCGCTCCGGCCGGCTTCTCCGCCGGTGGGCGCCTCTCCGGCCACCAGGCGGTCCTCAGGAGCTGCAGACGGCTCCGGCGTCTCGTCTACGTCTACCCGCTCCCCCGGCTCATCAGGCAGTGGGGGCCGCTCCTCCTCCAACGGGGGGCGCTCTGCCGGGACTGGCTCCGCCCTTGGGGCGGACGGCTCCCGCTTCGCCGGTGCGGACTGCTTCATGGGCTGCCCCGGTACCGCGCAGGCCGCCGGAATCCCCCCCGCCAGCAGCTCCTCCACCCGGGCCAGCCGGGCATTCAGCGCCGCGGTGCTCTCGTCCAGGCCCGGGTCGCAAAGGCGGATGAGGCACAGCTCCGTGTCCGTCCGGCGGTTGCCGCTGCGGGACAGATCTGCGATGGTGGTCTGAAGCAGGCCCAGCATCTGTACCAGCCGGGCCGTCTGGAACTGGTTGGACAGGCGGCGCATCGTATTTTCGTCATAGCCGCCGGTGAGCAGGGCCGCGCCCCCCTGGGGGGCCGTCTTTCGGATGAGCAGATCCCGGGTCAGGGCGGACAGCTCGCCCAGCAGAGAGCCCACGTCCTTCCCCGCGCCGTACAGCCGGGCCAGGGTCTCCAGGGCCCCGGCGGTGTCTCCCCCGCCGAGCTGCTCCATGAGCCGCGCCGTCTCCAGGTTGCCCGCCAGCCCCAGGGCGTCCAGCACCTCCTGCTCCCCGATGGGGCCGGATGGACCGGCGCACTGGTCCAGCAGGGACAGTGCGTCCCGCAGGCCGCCGTCGGCCAGCCTGGCCAGCAGGCTGGCCCCCTCCCCCCGCAGCTCAATGCCCTCCTCCCGGGCCACATAGGCCAGCCGGGCAGCGATGTCGCCGGGGAGAATCCGCTTGAAGGAGAACTGCTGGCACCGGGACTTGATGGTGGCCGGCACCTTGTGCAGCTCCGTGGTGGCCAAAATGAACATAAGGTGCTCCGGCGGCTCCTCCAAAATCTTCAGCAGCGCGTTGAAGGCCGCAGTGGAGAGCATGTGCACCTCATCCACAATATACACCCGCTTGCGCACTGCCGCCGGGGTGTATACCGCCTCGTCCCGCAGGGCGCGCACCTGGTCCACGCCGTTATTGGAGGCGGCGTCCAGCTCCAGCACATCCAGGATGGAGCCGCTCTCAATGCCCAGGCAGGACGGACACTGGTTGCAGGGATTGCCGTCCACCGGGTGTTCACAGTTCACCGCCCGGGCCAGGATCTTGGCGCAGGTGGTCTTGCCCGTTCCCCGGGTGCCGGTAAACAGGTAGGCGTGGCTCAGCCGGCCGGTGGCCACCTGGCGCTTGAGCGTGTCGGTGATATGGGACTGGCCCACCACATCGTCAAAGGTGCGGGGCCGCCATTTGCGGTACAGGGCCTGATACAAGGGCGGTCACCTCAAATCAAATCAAAAAGGAGAGGGGCGGAGGATGCGGAAAGCCGCGTCGCTTCGCCCCTCTCCCGCCGCGTCCGGCGCGTGGCAAGACCGCACACCGGCCTTTGGAGACTGCGCTATACCCGTTACCCAGGCAGCCGGCTCAGGAGCGGGACCCCCGCGGCACAGGTCGCGGTCCGCTTAGTGCTGCTCGGTTCCCCGCCTGACACGGTTCACAGTGCTGCGTTGCGCAGGACCGATTTATCATCACCGCTTACCGGCAACTAACGAAACAAGAGGCCTCCGGGGGTCCGGGATTCATCCCTGCTACAGCGGATTGCAGGTACAGGGCACCGCTAACTCCCCGGCTGCGCGGAATTTAAGTATAGACGATTTTTGGAGTCTTGTCAAGTGGGACCCGGATATTATATAATGGTAAAGAAGTGAAAAGTTACTGTTCACACGGCATTATTCTGAGAAAGACTGTGAGCAGCAGCTGATGATATGACTGTCTGCCGGACATGAGAAACAGCAGGCAGGTACTGAATACTATACGAAGCGGGGTATGTCAATTATGATTAAAAGAATTGGATTGCTGACAAGCGGCGGAGACTGCCAGGCGTTAAATGCCACAATGAGGGGTGTTGTAAAGGCGTTGTCCAATGCCGTGGATAATCTGGAAGTTTATGGATTTGACGATGGATATAAAGGGCTGATCTACGGTAAATACCGAATGCTGACCGCAAAGGACTTTTCAGGAATCCTGACACAGGGAGGAACGATTCTGGGAACCTCACGCCAGCCTTTTAAACTGATGAGAGTTCCGGATGAAAAGGGGCTGGACAAGGTAGAGGCAATGAAGCAGACTTATTATAAGCTGTGCCTTGACTGTCTGGTAATTCTTGGAGGCAACGGAACCCAGAAAACAGCAAATCTTCTGAGAGAAGAGGGACTGAACGTTATTCATCTTCCAAAAACTATTGATAATGATATTTTTGGCACAGACATGACCTTTGGATTCCAGAGCGCGGTAGAGATCGCAACCAATGCCATTGACTGTATCCACACAACCGCAACCTCTCATGGACGGGTGTTTATTGTGGAGATCATGGGACATAAGGTTGGAAGTCTGACTCTTCATGCAGGACTGGCCGGCGGAGCGGACATCATTCTGATCCCGGAGATCCCATATGATATTAAAAAGGTAACAGAGGCCATTCAGAAAAGAAATAAAGCAGGCAAACGTTTTACGATTCTTGCAGTTGCCGAAGGCGCGATTTCCAAGGAAGACGCCAAGCTTCCCAAAAAGAAATACAAAGAAAAGCTGGAAGCCAGAGCAAAGAAGTATCCGTCAGTTTCCTATGAGATCGCTGACGAGATTTTTAAGGAGATCGGCAGCGAAGTGCGAGTAACTGTTCCGGGTCATATTCAGAGAGGCGGACAGCCCTGCCCTTACGACCGTGTTCTTTCCACGAGGATCGGCGCCGGCGCTGCAGAGGCGATTCTGGACGAGGAGTACGGAGTGATGATCGGTGTGGTAAACGGCAAGATCAAGCGCGTACCGCTGGCAGAATGTGCAGGAAAGCTGAAAATGGTTTCGCCGAAGGATCAGACGGTAAAGGCTGCCAAACAGATTGGAATCAGTTTTGGTGACTGACAGACCGGCACAGTAAATATACAGGATAACAATAAAGGGTGCTGCAGACTGCACTGAGGTATTCTGCAGCATCCTTTTCATGCCCCGGGGCATCAGGAGAGGAGAATGACTTATGAGCTATACTGCCCTGTACCGTAAATTCAGGCCCGATAATTTTGATGATGTAAAAGGGCAGGATCATATTGTGACAACCCTGACAAACCAGATCAAGGCGAACCGTATCGGTCATGCCTATCTGTTTTGCGGAACAAGGGGAACCGGAAAAACAACAGTGGCAAAGATTTTGGCAAAGGCAGTTAACTGCCAGAATCCGGTAAACGGAAGTCCCTGTAATGAGTGTGAGATGTGCAGGGCGATTCAGGCCGGAACATCCATGAATGTAATCGAGATCGATGCTGCTTCCAACAATGGTGTGGATAATATCCGTGAGATCCGCGAGGAAGTAACCTATCGCCCCACAGAGGGAAATTATAAGGTTTATATTATTGACGAGGTTCACATGCTTTCCACAGGCGCTTTTAACGCCCTGTTAAAAACTCTTGAGGAACCGCCTTCCTATGTGATTTTTATTCTTGCCACAACAGA
>OMGF01001018.1_pt1 | contig 20944 bp, 13 predicted proteins | sample 1645861 | NCBI WGS metagenome assembly OMGF01 (sample SAMN05578586, study PRJEB25193) | human gut metagenome | biome: Human Microbiome; feature: human-associated habitat; material: feces | host: Homo sapiens | place: USA:Birmingham
CGGTACGCACGGTGGTGTGAGAGGACGGCGGTTAATCACCGCCTCCTACTCGATTGAACGACGGCTGTTGTGGTAAAAGTGCACAAAATAGTTGGGGTAAAATGCTGGATTTAAATAAAATCACACATCATTACTTGACAAAAAGCTGTATAGCTATATACTAGTAGTATAGCTGTATAGCTAATGCCGTAAGTACATTGGAGGAGGTAAACATGAAAACTTTAAAGGAGAAGCTGAGAGACAGGGATGAATTGTCAGGGATGCATATATGCCTGACAGAACCCTGTATCAGTGAGATGTGTGCCGGATTGGGATATGATTTTTTGTGGATTGATACCGAGCACACAGCCATTGATTACCAGGTGCTGCTGTACCATCTGATGGGTGCAAAGGCAGGCGGTACGGATACACTGGTTCGTATTCCCTGGAATAACCAGGTATTGGCAAAAAGAGTGCTGGAGATGGGCCCTACGGGAATCATCATTCCGATGGTCAATACAGCCCAAGAGCTGGACGCTGCCATGCAGGCCACCTTATATCCGCCTTATGGGATTAGGGGATTTGGCCCCTTGCGGGCAGTGAGGTACGGGCTGGATGATGCGGATTCATTTATAGAGTCATCCAGGCAGCAGCTGGTCCGGTGTGTACAGATTGAGACAAAGACAGCAGTAAAGAATCTGAAAGAAATGGTAAAGAATCCTTATGTGGACTGCTTTATTCTGGGGCCCTGCGACTTGTCCGGCTCTATAGGGGAGTTGAACCGTGTATTTGAGGACCATACCAGCAGCCTGGTTGATGAGGCGGTGGCGATCATCAATGAGAGCGGAAAGTCTTCCGGTGTATCCACAGGCAGCGATGACCCGGAAATCATACGCTACTGGCATGAAAAGGGCATTAACGTGATATCGGCTGGCTCAGATTATGTACATATTATGGACGGCGCCCGAAAGGAACTAAACATGTTGAGACAGATTCAGGCAAAATAGGGAGGATAAACGCTATGAAGAAACGCATAATTAGTATCGCATTAGTTCTTGCAATGACCGCAGGTCTGGCTGCGTGCGGCCAAAAGACATCTGAGACAAAGAGTCCATCGGAAGCAGAGACGAAGACAGAAGCAGTTTCTGATGCCTCGGAGCAGCCGCAGACAGATGCGGGCGCAGAGCTGCCGGAGGTAAAGCTGGTATTTTCCACACAGTCCAGCGGCGATGTAAATTATGTAAAGGCCATGCATATGATAGCAGATGAGATATCAGAAAAAACCAACGGTAAATTTACAATGGAAATCCACGAAAACGGAAGCCTGATGACCCAGGAGGGAGAGGTGGATGCTGTTGCCAGGGGAAGCCTTGACATGATGTTCAGCTCACCGTTCCTGATATCCGACCAGATGCCGTACCTGACTATGTTTACGGCAGCCTATATTTTTCAGAATGAACAGCACATGCGGGCAGTTATGGATGGAGAGATTGGCCAGAAGGTAGCGGATGATGTGGCTGAGAAATTAAATGTGCGCTGGCTGTCAGCACTTTACTGCGGAGCCCGCCATCTGGATATGAGGGATATTGGCAGGGAGATCACAAAACCGGAAGATTTAAACGGTGTCAATTTAAGGATGCCTAATTCATCTGCATGGCTCTTTATGGGGAAGGCGCTGGGGGCTAATCCCACACCTATGGCTTACGCGGAAATATACCAGGGACTTCAGACAGGCGCCATTGACGGACAGGAGAATCCTCTGCCTACCACCATTGCACAGAAATGGTATGAGGTGACCAGCCAGATTGTTCTTACAGGTCATGTGATTGAGCCTATGTGCATCGCAATCAATGAGGAGAAATGGCAGTCTCTTCCCCAGGAATACAAGGATATCATGACAGAGGCAGTTAAGACAGCCACAGCGTGGTGCGATGAGGCAAACCTGAAGCAGGAACAGGAAGCTATTACGTTCCTGAAGGAGCAGGGATTAACGGTTATTGAACCGGACCTGAATGCGTTCATGGAATATTCTGAGAATTATTATCTGAACGACAAGGATATGGTAAAAGATTGGGATATGGAATTGTATCATCAGATAAAGGATTTGAAATATTAATGAGAGGTATTCTGAATGGACGTATGGAAGAAATGCTTTCAGGCTGTCATGGATTTTATAGAGATTTACATGCCTATGTGCTGGTTTATTCTGCTGTTTGTGGCATTCATCCTGCAGATTATATCCAGATACATATTTAATAATCCCCTGGTATGGCCTTATGAGCTGGCGCAGATTTCCTATGTATGGATTATTACGTTGGGATGCTGCTATGCACAGCGGACAGATGATAATATTGTTTTTTCTGTGATTTATGAACTTGTGGGGGAGAAGGTCAGGAGGCTGTTCCGGTTCCTTCAGGATATCCTGATAGTTGGCCTGCTGGTCTATCTGGTACCGCCGGCACTGGAGTTTTACAGGTTTTATTTTACCAGGTACAGCACGGTTTTCAAGGTTCCTCTGGGATTTGTATATCTGGGATTTTTCGTGTTTCAGATTATTACCATTGTCCGGTACTGCGGGGACCTGGCAGGCTGTTTTAAGGAATTTCGGAAAGGAGGAAAGGCAGTATGAGCCATGCCATGATGATTTCCCTTGGTTTGCTGGTGGTGTGTTTTGCCATCAGGATGCCTATAGCCATAGGAATGATTATATCCTCCACTCTCTATCTGGCTGTGAAAGGTATGGACCCCAGTGTGGTTGTGGAAATTTTTACCAGTAAGATGTACAATAACTTTATTCTGCTGGCAGTCCCGCTTTTTATCTTTGCTGCGAATATCATGAATTCCAGCAAGGTAACGGATAAGATATTTGACTTTTCCAAGGTTCTGGTGGGCCGGTGGAAGGGCGGCCTGGGACATGTGAATGTCATTGCATCCCTGATATTTTCAGGAATGACGGGTTCCGCGGTGGCTGATGCATCGGGACTTGGAATCATGGAAATTGAGGCCATGCGAAAGGAGGGATATGATGACGGGTTCAGCGCAGCCATAACAGCTGGTTCCGCTGTAATAGGCCCCATCTTCCCTCCCAGCATCCCCCTGGTAATATACGGGGTCATTGCAGGCGCATCCATCGGCAACCTGTTTCTGGCAGGCATGGTGCCTGGAATTATACTGGCCCTGGCTCTGTGTATTTATGTCTGCTATATTGCTAATAAGAGAAATTATCCCAGCGGAAGAAAATATGCCGGGATGGAATTCATCAAAATGACGGTGAGCGCGGTTCCTGCCCTCCTAACCCCCATCATCCTTCTGATGGGAATTTATACAGGCATCATGACTGCCACAGAGGCCGGGGCAGTGGCAGCCCTATACGCCCTGCTCATATCCGTTTTTGCGTACCGTTCCATAACACTGTCAGAGTTTATCCAGGTATTGAAGAATACGGTGAAGTCTACGGGACAGATTGGCATTATGCTGGGTGCTGCTTATGTGTTTTCTTATGTGATTGCAGTGGAGAATCTTCCGTCTCTGGCAGGAAATCTGATTCTGTCTTTTGCCACCACAAAGGTTTCCTTCCTTGTTTTTGTCAATATACTGCTGTTCGTACTGGGGATGCTGCTGGATTCAGCTGTCTTACAGCTGGTATTGCTGCCTATCCTATGTCCTATAGCCCAGTCCTTTGGAATCGACATGGTTCATTTCGGGGTGGTGTTTACGCTGAATACCATGATTGGACTTTGTACACCCCCATTTGGCATGCTATTATTTATTGTGACGGGAATCAGCGGAGAGAAGATGAACACCATCATAAAAGAAGTCATGCCCATGGTTTTTGTGATGGTCCTGGTGCTGATACTTATAACGTTTGTTCCGGATGTCATTATGTGGCTGCCGAGACTCTTTGGCCGATAAAATTCTTGTAACTTTTCTGTTGTTGTATTAAGATAAGTAGGAGGGGGACATGTAACCGCCGGGGTTTTTAGAATAATAAGATAGAGATGGGTAATGTATATGGAAGATCTGGATTTCAAAGTAAAGAAGAAAAATTTATATGAGACAGTGGCTGACCGTATGGAGGACATGATTCTGAGTAATTCGCTGCGGCAGGGGGAACGGCTTCCAAGTGAGCAGGAGCTGGCATTGAAATTCGGAATCAGCCGTAATGTCATGAGAGAATCTTTAAAGCTGCTTAAGGAAAGACAGCTGATTGTACAGAAGAACGGTGAAGGCACCTTTATAGCAAAGCCTGAAAGCGGAAGTGTTACAGAGATTCTCAACCGCATGCTGCGGCTGGATGATATCGGATATATGGATGTATATGAGATGCGCAAGCTGCTGGAGCCCTATGCCAGCAGGGTTGTGGCTGAAAAAAAGGATGATTTGGATTTTGAGAAGCTGGAACAGTACCTGCAGGGAATGATTGAGAGTAAGGATGTATGGGATAAACGCATTGACTATGACATCCAGTTTCATATCTGTATAGCCGAGGCAACCGGAAATCCGCTGCTGATTTGTTTCATTAACTCCATGGTGAGTCTTTGGAAGACAATTCTTCTGAGAGGAATTGTAACGCAGCAGGAGGGCCACCAGGATGGAATTGAATTCCACAAGAGAATCATTGAGAGCCTGAAACAAGGAGATCCGGATGAAGCGGAAGCAGTCATGAGGGCTCATATTGAGAAGTCCGCCAAGATGTGCTGGGTGGAAGATGTGCAGTGATGATATAAAAAATGTATAAAGGACAGCCTGACAGGTATTTTTACCAAGCGGCTGTCCTTTTTCCATATAAGATGCTCAGGCTGTTTTTTCCTGAATACTACCCCTGAGCTTATCCACTGCGTCCATAAACCGTTTATTATCATGAAACTGTTTATAATACCCATCATCCAGCAGACTCTCCAGGAGCAATTCACGTATTTCCTTTGTGGCGGCAGGATGTTCCCCGTCTATCTTTACCGCAGGAGAGAACAGGATGGGATTGGGCTTCTGGACAGTGCCGGTGATGGCGTCCACAAACTGAATCATGCTGTCCAACGCCTGCTGGTCTTGTCCGGCCCGCTGGTAAGCCTGGGCAAAGAAGCCGGGACTCATGCCGTTTCCCACGCCCAGCAGATCCTCCAGCTGGCGGTAAATAACGCACAGTTCCAGTGTCCTTGCGGTGTCTGGGGTCATTTCCGGGTTCATCATCTGAATCAGGAAGTTTTGTACCTGGCGTGTCAGCACATACAGGCGTTTCTGTATGACCTCCAATGCCTGGGAAGCTTCTCCTTTTTTCAGGTACAGCATGGCCCAGATAGAGGTGGAGTCAGTGGTGTGCTGGGGCAGTTCCTTTAAAAGGCTCTCTGCCTTCTCCAGCTCCCCTTCCGAAATGGCGATGGAGGCCAGGTGGGATACTGCCGCCTGCCAGCAGGCAGCGGCGCCGCTTGCCCGCACGTCCTCTAAAAGCTGTTTCTTCTGTTTCGTCCAGCCATCCCTAATCTCCTGGGGCTGGGCAGGAAACAGCATCGCGAACAGGTCAAACAGGGTAACTGCCCTGGACTTTAAGGGGATACTTGAGGGATAGGTATGCAGAAGCGACTGTACCATGTCGTCCGCGGCTTCATACCCATGGTTTCTGGCTGTCTCAACGATTTCGTTCAGCCGGGCGTCAATCTGTTCTTCTGTAAGAGTTTCCTCAAACTGCAGCAGGGTATCCACATTGGTTTCCAGAGCGCGGGCCAGAGGGCATAAAAGTGAAATGTCCGGGCAGGAGGCGCCTGTCTCCCATTTGCTGACAGCAGGAGGCGATACGCCCAGGGAAAGGGCCAGCTGCTCCTGCGTCATGGATTTGGCTCTGCGCAGTGACGCAATGCGCGGACCTAGTTTTATATCCATCGTATAATCTCTCCTTCGCTAAAACATATTTGTCCGGCCGGATATGGTTAGTATAAACCATAGAACGGCGCTGCACAATGGAGGCGCCGTTAAACAGCGGGAGGATTTTCTTAACTGATGGTTAAGTATGGAAGCATGAACCTGTCTATAACTGGGACAGAAGCCGGTTATCCTCCGCGGCCTTCCTGAAAAATTCCAAAAACAGACTGGTGGACAGTTTAAACCGGGTATCCTTACGGAAAATGGTATAGAGCTGCCGCTTCAGTCCCGGATGATCCAGAAGGGGAACCTGCTTTAAAAGGCCCAGCTCCAGTTCCTGGCGCACCGCATACTCAGACATGATGGAAATTCCCTGGTGGTTGCGTATCCCGCGTTTGATGGCCTCGATGTTGCCGGCCACGTAAAGCCTGGAAGGTTCTAAGGAAAGGCGGCCCTCCTTTTCCAGATAATTCACCAGGGAGGTATTGGGATTGGAAATCAGCAGGGTTTCTTCCGTGATTTCTTTAAAGAGAATCCCCCTTTTTTCCGCCCACGGGTGCTGGGGATGGACTACCAGCACAAGGGGGTCCTCCATCAGCGGCTCGCAGCAAAGCGCGACCGTGCCCACTGAGGCGGGCTGGGAGATAATGCCCAGGGAGAAATTTCCCCCAATCACATCTGATATGGCGCTGCGGGTGTACTGGATGTGGTTGATCACTGTTATGTAGGGATAGGACTGGCGGAACAGGTAAATCAGCGAGGGTATGATGTAGGTTCCGGGTGTGCTGGAGGAGGTGATCCGTATCTCGCTTTCCTCCATCAGCCTGGTCTGCAGCAGATGTTCCGACGCAGACTTCCAGGTATTCACCATCTGTCTGGCATAGGGCAGGAAAATCTCTCCCTCTCGGGTCAGCTCCACACGCCGGCCGCAGCGTTTGAACAGGCCGCATTCCAGGGCTGTTTCCAGTCGCTTGATGCGCATGGAGACCGCTGCCTGGGTACAGAACATGCTTTCTGCCGCTTTTGTGAAATTCTTATGCTTCTCCACCTCCAGAAAACTCTCCAGGGATTCCAAATCCATGTGTGTTTCCTCCAATCCATAAACATTATTAATTGTATTTTAGCGGAAACAGAGGAAAAAGTATAGGATTTTCAATGAGAAATCAAAGGGAAAAAGCCAACTATAAAGAAGTCTTATGGGAGGCGGGACTAAAATGGTAACTATAACGTTCTGTTATGACAGGATATAAAGATTATTGATTGGATCTGACCAGGGATTAAGACTACAATGGTAACATCAAAGCAATACAAAATCAAACAGAGTACCGGAGACGGTACAAAAAGGAGAGTGGGTATTTTGAGCAGCGTACCGGCAAAGGTAAAAAAACAGAAAAGCCCTTTTGAAATGCGCATGGCGTATTTCGGGCTACCGGCAGCGTTGGTGGCACTGACGCTGATTTGGACCATGAGGACTCCCGCGGGACTGTCCTATTCAGGCAAGATGGCCATGGGCATCTTTGCGTTTGCACTGATTCTGTGGGTGAGCAACGGGATTCCAAACTATGTAACTTCACTGATTGTGATTTTTCTGCTGCCGGCAGCAGGGGCCTGGACAGAAAAAGCCACACTGGGCGTGTTTGGCTATGAAGTAATCTGGCTGATGATAGCAGCCTTTGTCATTGCCTCGGGCATGGAAAAGAGCGGACTTGCAAAACGTCTGGCATTGTTTCTGGTCACGCGGTTTGGAAAGAGCGTCAACACGGTGCTGATTGTGCTGATGGTAACCAATTTCCTCATTGCCTTTGTGGTGCCGTCCACAACAGCCAGGGCTGTGATGCTTCTTCCCATTGTCATGATGATTATGGAGGTCTTTGAGGTGGGAAACACTACGCCCCAGGACCGGAATTTTGGAAAACTTATGGCATTGCAGGGGATACAGGCCAACAACCTTTCCACCGGAGCCATTGTGACGGCTACATCCTCCCAGATTCTGGCTATCAGCTTTATCAAGGACCTGACAGGTACGGAGATTTCCTGGATGAAGTGGTTCATTGCCTCTGCTCCTGTTGCCATTATCACACTGGCAGCCAGCTTCCTTATCGGAAAAATGCTCTTTAAGACGGGAAACCGTTCTGCTTCCGCGGAGAAGATGACGGCCCTGGAGGAAGAGTACAAGGGACTGGGAAAAATGAACGGAGTGGAAGTGCGGGCCCTGATTATCTTCCTTATCACCATCTTTTTGTGGGCAACAGACGAGTACCATGGCGCCATGTTTGGTTTCGACATATCCCTGGTTGTGGTAGCCATTGTGTCCGCAGCCATCTTCCTTATGCCCCATGTAGGGATATTGACCTGGAAGGAAGCAAAGATACCCTGGGATCTGATGATTTTCAGCTGCGGCGCTTATGCGGGAGGGCTGGCCCTGGACGATACAGGCGTGGCTACCTGGGTCTTAAACAGCGTGTTTGACAAGCTGGGAGTGGAGCATATGAGCTTCATGGTTCTTTACGCGGTAATTATTTTTATTGCAAGCTTCTCCCACTTTGTGTTCACCAGCAAGACGGTTCGTACCATCATTCTGATTCCCACCATTATATCCATTGCGCAGGTGGCGGGATTCAATCCTGTGGCTCTGGCCCTGCCGGCGTCCTTCATGATATGCGATACCATCACGCTTCCGCCTCACAGCAAGGTGAACCTGACATATTACAGCACAGGAAAATTCACGGTCCTGGAGGAAATGACATACGGTATCCTGACCCTGCTGGCAAAATGGGGCATTATGGTGGCGGCGTCATTTACCTGGTTTAAAATGATAGGGATTATGTAGGAGGTCAATATGAAGGGAAAAGGATATATTACGTTTATGGTGGCAGCAGCACTCAGCATGGGCCTTGCAGTCACTGCCATGGCGGAGGAACCGGGCAGTGGGGAACCAGGCGGTGCGCAGCTGGGAACCATGATAGAGATGGCGGACAGGTTGGCGCCGGAGGGGGAGGATGCAGCTGTTATCTCTCATATAAAAGGTGTGACCGACAGCCAGGGACGTCTGGCAGTACCAATGTACCAGGATGCAGAGCTGGTGTCTGTCCAGGCAGGGGCAGGTACCCTTAAGGGTGAACCGAAGGAGCAGCATTCAGGCATGACATCTTATCTGGTAGCGGATTTTGACGAGGCGGATTTCCCGGTGGAACTTACCCTGAACTGGTACCAGGAAGGGACTTACAAGATGAAGGCGGCCAAGACAAGCGGCACAGCCCCGGGCAATCTGAAGGCAGTTACATATTCCATGGTAAACACGGCACCGGTGTCAATCGGTTCCTACAGCCTGGAGCTGGCGGTGCCAGAGGGATATGAACTGGCGGGAATTGTTGGATACGACCCCGAGGAGGAGTATGGCATATTTACGGACCAGGGCGTGAAGTACGGCGCCTATGTGTTTGGGGAGGTTCCCGTTGGCCGGGAATGTGAGATGACGGTGAATATAAAGAAAGCAGGAGGCAATCTGGCGCTGTCCATGTGGGGAGCCACGATTCTGATTTCAGCTTATTTCCTGTATAAAAATAAGGGGATGCTGAAGGAGGCAAAGGAACTGGCTGCGAAAAAGAAGATGGGAGGCAACTCATAATGAGAAAGAAACAGGGATTATTAATCATCATGGACGGCCTGGGAGACAGACCGGATCCGGTGCTGGGGGGAATGACGCCGCTTGAGAGCGCCTCCACCCCTAATATGGAGCGCCTGCTTCAAATGGGTATGTGCGGAAATGTATACCCCATTGCGCCGGGGATTCCCGTGGGCACGGATGTGGGCCATCTGCAGATATTCGGCTATGACAGCAGCAGGGTGTACAGAGGCAGGGGACCCTTAGAGGCCAGCAGCGGCGGGCTGGAGCTGATGGACGGGGACGTGGCGTTCAGAGGAAATTTTGCAACCGTTACAGAGGATATGGCGGTGGTGGACCGCAGGGCCGGGCGAATCAGCCAGGGTACGGAGTTTCTGGCACAGGCTGTAAACGGCATGGTGCTGTCTGACGGGACCCGGGTGCTGGCAAAGGAACTGACGGAGCACCGGATTGCGGTGGTTCTCAGAGGAGAGGGATTAAGCGATGCTATCAGCTGTACGGACCCCGGTACCACGGAGGAGGGGAAGAAGGTATCCGGACCCAGGGCTTTGGACGGCAGTGAGAAGGCGCAGAAGACAGCAGATGCCCTGTGGGAATTCACAAAAAAAGCGTACGGCATCTTAAAGGAGCATCCCATTAATAAGGAGAGGATCCAAAAGGGACTTAAGCCGGCCAATATCATCCTGACCAGGGGAGCCGGACAGAAGACGGAGATGGTTTCCCTAAAGGACAGGTACAAAATCAGGGCCGCCTGTGTGGCAGGAGATAAAACAGTGGGAGGTATTGCCCGGCTGGCAGGTATGGATTACTATATCAGGGACAGCTTTACAGGAAGCTTTGACACAGACCTTATGGGAAAGGCCAGGCTGGCGGCAGAGCTTCTAAAGGAAAAGAAATACGACTGGGTGGTGCTCCATATCAAGGGCACGGATCTGGCGGGCCACGATAACCGTCCGGATAAGAAGAAGGAGATTGTGGAACAGACAGACCAAATGCTGGGCTATCTTCTTAATGAGCTGGATTTGGAACAATGCTATATTTCCTTTACGGCAGACCATTCCACACCCTGTAAGGTGGGGGATCACAGCGGGGATGGCGTCCCCACCTTTATTGCCGGTGGCGATGTCAGGCGGGATAAGGTGGATATGGCCGGGGAACGCTACTTCATGGAGGGAGCCCTGGAGGGGCTGACAGCCAACGATATATTCCGGCTCCAGATGAACTACATGGGATTCATGGAAAAGGTGGGATCCTGATACCAAAACTGTGATAGAAAGAAGGCCTGGGGCGGCAAAACGGCTGCTTCAGGTCTTGGAGTTTGGTAGGTTCAGGTCTTGGGTTTGCCAACTTGACACGGGTCGGGAATCATGGTACGATAAAACATATTCTTTTGTAGGATAAGACGGTAGAGCAATCTGCCGTTTTTTTACATTTGGTACGTCGGAAAAGCCCCCGCCTTCATGACAAGGGGCAGGAGCTTTTAGACGTGCCGGAGTGCTTTGGGAAACATCTGCCCGCTTTTTATCAATCCACTTTTGCTTTGTCCAGCGCCGTGTTGATGGCATTCAGGAGGGCAGTGGAGGTATAGCGGGAGGTGCTGGGATATGTAAGGTTCTCCGTGGACTGATTGCTTATAATCTGGCTGGCCAGATCATCCAGGGTGGGCTGCATCAGAGGGTACATGGTGGTGACAGCCTCGCTTAAGGGAACCAGATCAATGGAGGTGATGCGGTTCTTATCCACAGTTACCTTTACATTCACATCTTCGCTGCCAAGGGTCAGTGCCGCGCTGTATACGCCCGGCAGGTAGCCGGCAGGTTCAGCGGAAACGGAAACGTTGTCCTTCCCAGGCCGGAACATGATGAAACAGAGGGTAATTAAAAGGATGGCAAGGCCTACGAAGATTGCGGTGTAGATGATTTCCTTCATCCTTAGTACCACAATTTTGGTTTTAGAGCTCATAGTCAGGACCTCTAAGATAGTTTGTTAAAGCTTATGTTGCAGGGCGGGGAAATATGAGAAGTTTTCGTTGTCCCGTCTGCTGGAAGGAGAGAGAAAAGTGGCGTTGCAGTTTATATTGGGAGGAGCAGGCTCAGGAAAGACAAGAATGCTCTATGACCGGGTCATAAAGGAGTCCATGGAGCATCCGGAACAAAAGTACCTGGTTGTGGTGCCGGAGCAGTTTACCATGCAGACACAGAAGGAAATCATCCGTCTCCATCCCAGGCACGGGATTATGAATATAGATATCCTCAGCTTTAAGCGTCTGGCTTACCGGGTATTCGAAGACCTGGGGGTCAGAATCCCGGTTGTGCTGGATGATATGGGAAAATCCATGGTGCTACGCAAGGTGGCCGGGTTAAAGAGAGGAAAGCTGTCCCTCTACAGTGGGCATCTGGAGCAGACCGGCTTCATCGGCCAGCTTAAGTCCCAGATCTCGGAGCTGTACCAGTACGGTATCACACCGGATATGCTGAGGGAAGTGCGGGGGGAGGCGGATTCTCCTCTTCTGGCCCAGAAGCTTGAGGACCTGGAGGTGATTTACAGCGGTTTCAGGGAGTATATAGAGAGCCACTATATCACGGCTGAGGAGATTCTGGACATCCTGTGCAGGGAGCTTCCAAAGTGGGAACCCCTCAAAGACAGCATCATTCTTCTGGACGGATATACCGGCTTTACTCCGGTCCAGTACAGGCTGGTGGAGCTGTTCCTGATGCACGCCAGGGAGGTGGTATGTACGGTTACCATTGATTCCAGGGAAAACGCCTACAAGGAGAGCAGTATCCAGCATCTGTTTTATATGAGCCGTCATACGGTGTGCCGCGTGGCCTCCATGGCAAAGCAGCATGGAATCCCGAAGAAGGAGGATATAATCTGCAGCCGGCGTCCGGCCTGGAGATATGATGAGAGCCCGGAGCTGGATTTTCTGGAACAGAACCTGTACCGGTACTCCGGCAGGACCTGGGAGGGAAAGGAAGAGTGCATCCAGGTGTACAAGGGACGCAACCCGGCAGGGGAGGCTGCCTACGTGTGCAGCAGGATTGAGCAGATGATAAAGGAGGAAGGGATGCGTTACCGGGATGCCGCCGTCATTACCGGGGACCTTCCATCCTATGGACGGGAGCTGGCCCACCAGTTTGATGAGGCCGGGATTCCCTATTTCCTGGATGATAAGAAGAGTATTCTGGAAAATCCCATGGTGGAGCTGATACGGGCAGCATTAGAGATGGTGAAGGATTTCTCTTATGAGAGCGCGTTCCGGTATCTGAAAACAGGACTGGTGTATGAGAAGGCTGGGAGCACAAAGGAGAGGGCGTCGGCAGATACAAAGGAGAGGGCGTCGGCAGATACAAAGGAGTGGGCGTCGGCAGATACAAAGGAGTGGGCGTCGGCAGATACAGAGGAGAGAGCGGCGGCAGATACGTCCGGGGATGCAGGGGAAGCAGATGATGAGAGCGGATTTGACGGTTCCAGGGAACATGCAGAGCAGATGACGGACCGGCTGGAAAATTATGTGCGGGCCCTGGGCATACGGGGGTGGAAGCGCTGGGATTCCTGTTGGGAACGGCAGTACAGAGGTGGTGAAAAGCTGAACCTGAAGGAGCTGAACCAATACCGCATGTGGATACTGGAGCCTCTGCGGCCTTTGCGGGAGGCATTTAAGGCAGAGGGAGCCACCATTGCCTCTGTGACGGCAGCTCTTCGCCAGTTCCTGGAGCATATGGAGCTGAGGGAAAAGCTGGAGGAGTACAGGGATTTCTTTCTGGAGCGAAAAGAGCCGGGGGATGAGAACCTGGCCAGGGAATACGGCCAGGTCTATGACCGCGTACTGGAACTGTTTGAGCGGCTGGAAGGACTTTTGGGCGCGGAAAAAGCGGATATGAAGAACTATATCCAGATTCTGGACGCCGGCTTCCAGGAAATCCAGGTGGGTGTGATTCCGGCCACGGTTGATCAGGTTATGGTGGGGGATATTACCCGAAGCCGTCTGGAAGCAGTGAAGGTACTGTTTTTCGTAGGAGTAAACGAGGGAACGGTGCCCCAGAGAAAGAACGGGGGAAGCCTTTTATCGGACCGTGACAGGGCGGCTCTCAGGAAAATGGATATAGAGCTGGCTCCCACGGTAAAAGAGGATGGCTGCATCCAGAAATTTTATCTGTATCTTATGATGTCAAAGCCCTCCCGACAGCTGGTGCTCACCTATGCCGGACTTACGCCGGACGGCAAGAGCCAGAGACCCTCCAATCTCATGGGAGAAGTGGGAAAGCTGTTTCCCGGAATGAAAACCCTGGACGAGCATTCCGTGGAATGGCCGGTGCGGACCGGGAGGGATGCCAGGGAGCTGCTTATACAGGGGCTTCGGGGAATGCAGGAACAGGGGGAGGATGACAGGGAGCGGGAGGAAGCTGCCTTTATGCAGCTCTTCCAGCATTTTTATACATCGCAGGAGCACCGGGATAAGGTGAGGCAGTTGGTGGACGCTGCTTTTTATTCCTATGAGGAAAGGGGAATCGGACGGGCAGCTGCCAGAGCCCTTTACGGCAGGGAACTGCAGGGCAGCGTGACCCGGCTGGAGCAGTTCGCCTCCTGTGCCTACGCCCATTTCCTGCGGTATGGTCTGGAACTGATGGAGCGGCAGGAGTACGAGCTGGAGGCAGTGGACATGGGCAACCTGTTCCACCAGTCCATCGACAGATGCTTTGCCTCCATGAAGGACAGAGGGCAGGATTGGCGGGAGCTGACCGAAGAGGGGAGAAAGAGCCTTGTAAAGGAATGCGTGACCCAGGTAACGGAGGAATACGGCAACACAATCATGTCCAGCTCAGCCCGCAACGCGTATCTGGCAGGCAGGGTGGAACGGATTACGGACCGCACCATATGGGCTCTGGCAGAGCAGGTGAAAAAGGGGGACTTTGAGCCGGTGGGATTCGAGGTGTCCTTTTCAGCCATTGATAACCTGAAGGCCATGCGCATCGGCCTGTCAGAGGATGAAGAGCTGCAGCTTCGCGGACGTATTGACCGTATGGACCTGTGCAGGGATGAGGACCATGTCTATGTAAAGATTATTGACTATAAGTCAGGAACCACATCCTTTGACCTGGCTGCCCTGTTTTATGGATTGCAGCTTCAGCTGGTGGTCTATATGGATGCGGCGGTGGAGATGGAGGAGAGGAGACATCCGGACAAGGAGGTGGTTCCTGCCGGTATCTTCTACTACCACATAGGTGACCCGATTGCGGATAAGCAGGAAGGAATGGATGAAAGGGATATCGAAAAACAGATATTAAAGCAGCTCAGGATGAACGGTCTGGTAAACAGTGAACTGGATATTATCCGGCATCTGGACCGGGAGATAGAGAAGGAATCCGATGTGATACCCGTAGCGATCAAGGATGGCTATGTCCAGGAAAGCCGCTCGTCTGTGGCCAGCACCAGACGTTTTCAGGATCTGCGCCGGTTTGTGAACCGGAGGCTCAGGGAAGCCGGGCAGGATATACTGATGGGAAATGTGGACTTAAAGCCTTACAAACAGGGAAACAGGACAGCCTGCGACTATTGCCCCTACCATGCAGTGTGCGGGTTCGATACCAAGACAGCAGGCTATGGATACCGCAAGCTCAAGGGTCTTAAGCCTGAGGAAATCTGGGCGGAATTGGAATCTGAAGGAGATGAGGAAACAGATGGCAGTGAATTGGACCAGTAAACAGCAAGAGGTTATAGACAGCAGAAACAGGAACCTTCTGGTGTCCGCAGCAGCGGGCAGCGGTAAGACGGCCGTGCTGGTGGAACGTATCATCCGGATGATAAGCGAAGGAGACCGTCCCCTGGATATTGACCAGCTGCTGGTAATGACGTTTACCAATGCAGCTGCGGCTGAGATGCGGGAGAGGATAGGCGCCGCAGTGGAGCAGAAGCTGAAGGAACGTCCTGAGGACGAGCATCTGTGGCTCCAGGCAGCCCTGATCCCCCAGGCACAGATTACCACCATTGACAGCTTCTGCCTGAATATCATCCGCAGCCATTATAACAGCCTGGACATAGATCCGGCCTTCCGTATCGGGGATGAGGGGGAGCTGTCCCTTCTGCGGGGGGACTGTATGGGGGAAATGCTGGAAAACTGTTACGATGAGGCGGATGAGGAGTTTGGAAGGTTCGTGGAGCATTTCGGACGGGGAAAGTCAGACAGGGGAATCGAGGATGTGATTCTCCAGGCATGGCAGTTTTCCCAGAGCCATCCATGGCCGCAGGAATGGCTTGCAGCCTGTCAGAAGGAGCTGGAGGAGGAAAGCATCGGGGAAATGGAGGAAAGCCCCTGGATGGTGTTCCTGATGGAGGATGTGGCCAGACAGATGGCAGAGCTTTCCGGGCAGCTGGGGGAAGCCCTTGATGTGTGCCTGGAGGAAAACGGCCCCCTGGCATACGAGCCCATGCTCATAAGCGACAAAAGTAAAATCGAGGCCATAGGAAGGGCCGCTTCCACAGGCAGCTTTGAAGCTCTGTATAACAGCCTGAAGAATATGAGCTTCGACCGTCTGGCATCCATCCGGAGCAAGGATATTGACGGTGATAAGAAGGCATTTGTAAGCGCATGCAGGGACCGGGTCAAGAAGGCCGTGGCAAAATGCAGGGAGCTCTACGGCCAGCAGAGTCCGCAGGAAGTAGTGGAAAGCATGAGAGGGACCAGAAGGGTCATCCGGGAACTCTTAAGGCTTACAGGCATGTTCGACCAGGCATACAGGGATGCCAAGCGGGAGCGGAACGTGCTGGATTTTAATGATTTGGAGCATCTGGCGCTGGAGGTTCTGTATGTGCGGGAGGAAAACGGAAACGGGGAAGAAAGGGTTTCCCGCCTTCCGTCCCAGGTGGCAGACGAGCTCAGCCGGCAGTATGAGGAGATATTGGTGGACGAGTACCAGGACAGCAATTATGTCCAGGAAGCATTGATTACCAGCATTTCCAGGGAGCGGTTCGGTTATCCCAACGTATTTATGGTGGGGGATGTAAAGCAGAGCATATACAGGTTCCGTCTGGCCAGGCCGGAGCTTTTTATGGATAAATATGAAAAATATTCCAGGCAGGGCGGACCGTACCAAATGATTGAATTACAGCAGAACTTCCGGAGCAGGGAGTCTGTGCTGACCAGTGTCAATGATGTGTTTTATCAAATCATGACAAAGAATCTGGGAGGAATCACATACACGCCTGAGACGGCCCTTTATCCAGGAGCGGTATTTGAGGAAGTGAACAGGAAAACGGTTTGTGGCCCGGGACTGGAAGAGGGGGAGTCTGACACGCAGGAATCCGGCCCTGTTTCCTTCCTTGCAGGAACGCCTACGGAGCTTCTCATGGTGGATACGGGCGCGGAAGCACTGAAGCAGCTGGATGAAGACTCCCTTGATTATACGGCAAAAGAGTTGGAAGCCAGACTGATTGCCGGAAGGATACGCCAGCTGGTAAGCCAAGGCCAGGGGATTTTGGTGTGGGACAAATCCAGGGGAGCTTACCGCAGGGCCCGTTACGGCGACGTGGTTATCCTGCTCAGAAGCATGACGGGATGGTCGGAGGTATTTGTAAATGTGCTGATGAATGAAGGCATCCCGGCTTTTGCCCAGACCAGGACAGGATATTTCAACACGGTTGAGGTGGAGACGGTTCTCAGCCTTCTGTCTGTTGTTGATAATCCCATGCAGGATATTCCGCTGGCAGCCGTTATGCGTTCGCCCATTGTGGGGATGGATGATGAGGAGATGGCCTGGATGATGGCCGCCTACAAGCGGAATTCCAAAAAGGGCCAGGACAGGGGGGTATACGGGGCGTGGAGGCTCTGGCTGGAGGAAGGGCCGGGGCCAGAGGAAGAACTGAGGCCGGGAAAAGGGCCGGGGCAGGAGGAAGAACCGGAGCAGGAGGAAGAACTGAGGCCGGGAGAAGGGCCGGGGCAGGAGGAAAATCCTGACAGGGAAGAAGGCTTAATCACAGTGGGATTATGCAGCATACCGGCAGGGGCAGCCCATTCCATTTCCCTTAAATCCCTTAAGCTGTCACTCCTTATGGAACGGCTGCGGGGGGAGGCAAGGCATCTGCCCATCCATGAGCTGCTGTACCGGGTATACAAGGAGAGCGGATATTACGACTATGTATCCGCCATGCCGGCCGGGGAGACGAGACGGGCCAACCTGGACATGCTGGTGGAAAAGGCAGCTGCCTATGAATCCACCAGCTACAAGGGTCTGTTTCATTTTGTAAGATACATTGAAAAACTGAAGAAATTTGATACGGATTTCGGTGAGGCCAGCGTGGCCGGTGAGCAGGACAATACGGTGCGCATCATGAGTATTCACAAGAGCAAAGGTCTGGAATTCCCAGTGGTATTTCTGGCTGGCCTGGGCAAGCGTTTTAACAAGCAGGATGCGTACGGACAGATTCTTCTGGATGCGGATTTAGGGGCAGCGGCAGATTTCCTGGACCTGGAGCTGCGGGTCAAGGCGCCGACTCTTAAAAAGCAGGCATTGAAGCGCCGGATGGAGCTGGAAACAATGGGGGAGGAGCTCAGGGTCCTTTATGTGGCCATGACCAGGGCCAAGGAAAAGCTGATTATGACAGCCGCGGATAAGTCACTGGAGAATAAGCTGGGAAAATGGAAGGACATTCCCCTGTCCCAGGGCCAGCTGCCCTATACCATACTGGCTTCAGCCAATTCCTGCCTGGACTGGCTCCTTATGGCCCAGCCCGCAATTCCTGCCTCCCACATGGAAATGCGCCAGATTCAGGTAAAAGATCTGATTGGCGAGGAAATTACCCGGCAAATCATACGGAAGATGAAAAAGGAAGACCTTCTGAACCTGGATGGGAAGAAGGTGTATGATGCAGCATTTGGAACACGTCTCAGAAAAGCCCTGGAATATGAGTACCCTTATGAATCAGATACCGGACTGTACGCCATGGTGTCTGTATCCGAGCTTAAAAAACAGAGCCAGATAGGACGGGCAGAGGATGCCATTGGCACGGACCGTGACAATCTGGAGGGGGCAGCCCTTGGTGAGCTGACGGCGCTGAGGGGAAAACAGGATGTGGCAGGCCCCGGATTCAGGGAATCAGGAGAACCGAATAAACCATCTTCATCCGGCCCGAACCGCGGAGCTCTGCGGGGAACCGCATACCACGCGGTTCTGGAGCATATCCGGTTCCATGAGATACACAGCCTGTCAGAGGTAAAGCCGGTGGTGGATGAGCTTCTGGAGAACGGATTTCTGGACCAGGAAGCCCGTGACTTTATTAATCCCAATGTCATATGGAATTTCCTGTCCAGTCCCTTGGGAAAGCGTATGGCGAAAGCACAGGCAGAGGGACGCATCCATAAGGAGCAGCAGTTTATCATAGGCATACCTGCCAGGGAAATGGGCCTTGGTGATTCCGACGAGCTGGTACTTATCCAGGGAATCATCGACGCCTATCTGGAGGAAGAGGACGGACTGGTCCTTATTGACTATAAAACAGACCATGTGCCGGAAGGAAGTCCGGAACAGGGGGCAAAGATGCTGGCAGAGCGCTACAGAGTCCAGCTGGACTATTATGAGCGCGCATTGACCCAGCTGACTGAGAAACATGTAAAAGAGCGCATCATTTATTCCCTTGCGCTTCAGATGAGTATAAACGTATGAAAGAAGGAATCAGGATGAATCAGAAAAGAGAAGTAAGAACCGTATCCCTCATTGGACTGGGAGCCATTGGCTGTTTCCTGGCCAGTCATCTGGGGCCTCTGATGGGAGATAATCTGCGTGTGATTGCAGGGGGCAGCCGCCGTGAACGTCTGGAACAGGAAGGCGTCATGGTCAATGGGGTCCGCCACCATTTCAACATCGTATCCCCGGAGGAAACCTGTGATCAGGATTATCCGGATTTAGCTATTATCATCACCAAGTTTCCGGCCCTGTCCCAGGCTTTGGAGGACATGAGAAACCAGATTGGGCCGGATACCCTTATCATGGCTCCGTTAAACGGGGTGGAGGCAGAGGAAAAGGTGGCAGCGGTATTTGGATGGGATAATCTGCTGTATTCCCTGGCAAAGGTAAGCGTGGTCATGAAGGACGGGTGCGCCTCCTTTAATCCAAAGGCTGCCCGGATTGAAATGGGGGAGAAGCACAATGAGACAGTGTCCCCCAGGGTACAGGCTGTGAAGGAGCTGTTTGAGGGGGCGGGCATACGTACCGTTGTTCCGGAGGATATGGAGCGGGCCATCTGGTATAAATACATGTGCAATGTCAGTGAGAACCAGAGCGCCGCTGTCCTGGGCATCCCCTTTGGGGCCTGGAGCGTCAGCGCAGATGCCAATTTTATCCGTGAGAAGCTGATGCGGGAGGTCATAGCCATTGCGCAAAAGAAAGGAATCGACCTCTCGGAAAAGGATATGGAAAAACAGGCCAGCGTGCTTAAGGACGTGCCTCCTAAAAATAAACCGTCCACCCTCCAGGACATTGAGGCAGGCCGCAAGACCGAGGTGGAAATGTTCGGAGGCACCATCATCCGTATGGGCCATGAGCTGGGAGTGCCTACGCCTTATAACGAAATGTTCTACCATGGAATTAAGGTGCTGGAGCAGAAGAATGAGGGGTTGTTTTAAAGGAAAATGCGGTGTCCGCTAAGAGGGGAGTGGAAGATGGAATTAAGGCAAATAGAGTACTTTTCCGCGGTAAACAGATACAAGAATTATACAAAGGCAGCACAGGAGCTGCATGTTTCCCAGCCTACAATCAGTGTGGCAATCCAGAAGCTGGAAGATGAGCTGGGGATAAAGCTGATGGAGAGGGATAATAAAGGAATCCGCATTACCGGGGCAGGGGAAATATTTCTTGCAAAAGGTGAAAAAGTTCTGGATGAGATAAGGGATCTGGAGGAAATCATGGAAGATTTGAAGCCTTCCGGCAAAAAGCATCTGAAGGCTGCATTCCCTTCCACGGTGGGATCCTGGCTGTGGAAGGTGCTTCTCAGGAAGTTTCCAAAGGAATATCCTGACATTGAACTGGAACTGTCTGATTTGGGAACTATGGATATAGTGACATTGTTAAAGCAGGAAGAACTGGAAGTGGGGTATGGGGTAATTGACCTGATTCATGATGATGAGATTGAATCCAGGGCCATACGGGGCGGAGAACTGAAAATGATTGTATCCTGCAGCCATCCCTTTGCCTCCCAGCCCATGATATCCATTGACATGTTGGAAAATGAGCCGATTATCATGTACCGCATGGGCTCTACCTATACGGAACGCCTGCTTTTGGAAAACATGAAGAGGGCGGGGGTACACCCATCACTGCGTTATGTCAGGGAACAATCCACTGTGTTTGACATGGTAGCCCAGGAATGCGGAATTGCCGCTGTGCTGGATGACCAGGTCAGTGCCATCAGGGACAATCCCAAGATAACCGCAAAACGGTTTGCCCGGCCAATTGAGTTTGAAACAAGATCGGAAGAGCACACGTCTGAACTCCA
>OMGF01001044.1_pt1 | contig 20484 bp, 27 predicted proteins | sample 1645861 | NCBI WGS metagenome assembly OMGF01 (sample SAMN05578586, study PRJEB25193) | human gut metagenome | biome: Human Microbiome; feature: human-associated habitat; material: feces | host: Homo sapiens | place: USA:Birmingham
AAGAATAAAACAGAATTATTACATGGAAATTCAAATAAATTTTTATCACTAATAGTTATGACTTTGAAAACTATTTTTGAAATTTATATCATTAATCAATTAGATTGTAAGAAATATTTATTACCAATAGTTAGCTTCATAGATATAATCCTATTAATATTAATATTAATACTAATATACACAAAAAAATCTAGGAGGAATACTCGTGATTAAAATAGAAAATTTATCTAAGACCTATGAAAAGAAAAATATATTTCATGCCCTTTCCTTAACACTATATGATACCCAAATTTACGCTTTAGTTGGAGTAAATGGAATCGGAAAAACAACTTTCTTAAACTCAATCACTCAGTCTGCCTTTCGGACTAATGGAAATGTTCTTATAGATTCTATACCAAATTCCGCTTTTGAAAGTAAATATCATTTTTTTTTCATTCCCGACCATAAAGATATGTTCTTAAATCTTTCTGGAAACGAATATTTAAGCTTTATAATTAATATCTATAAGTGTGACTTTACTGCTGCCAGTACTGCAGCTCATAAGATAACCTCTCTTCTTAAAATATCTGCGGACTTAAACAAACCTCTTTCTTCCTATTCGTTAGGTATGAAGCAAAAGATATATCTTACTGGTGCTTTGATTTCTGGTGCTACAAATTTAATACTTGATGAACCTTTTAATGGTCTTGATCCAGAAAGCTGTATCGTTATAAAAAATCTCTTAAAGGATTATTGCTACTGCAAGCATAATATGATATTATTTTCAGTACACAATTTAGACCTTGTTTCTAATTTCAGTGATACTATTATTTTAATCAATAAAGACCGTCAACTATTATCATTAAAGAACACTCAGAATATCTCAGAATTAGAAGATTACTTCTTTAAGCATTGTGTCATCTAACTTCATATATATTCTAAAATGTTTTTCGAAGCAAAACAAAAGAGGGTGTCGTAAAATCAATGTCAATAAGTTAAGCCTACGGATATTGATTTAAGCCTCACGGATTAAATGACCAAAAGTAGTTTTAAGCTTTTGGTCATTTTTTTGCACAACAAATAAAACAGATATAAGCTCTGTTTTTCGAATGCTATTTTGTATTATTTATGCTATTCTATATAAGAAGCTGTTTGCTTGAGTTAGGACGGACTTTTCGTGGAGCCTTTCGTCCTTCTCTGATTGGAAGAATATTCTTCCGAATGAGTGCTACTAAATCTGATGGGTGTATTCTGTCTCTGAAATATTCCCGGCAAATAAAAACAGCTACAGTGAAGTTGGTCTGATAAGTATATTTCCTGTTTTTCTGTTGAATTGCAATAGTTGTGATAATCCGTTCACAAAAGTTGTAGATTGTTAGTCGAGCGAATATTTCCTGCAGGATATACTCCACCTTTTTTGCGTGAAAATTGGTTAATCCTATTGTATATTTTAGTTCTCGAAAAGATCGTTCAATCCCCCATACAGAGCATTTAAATGAAGTTGGTTATATCCTTTCTCATGCCGTTCCAAAGAATTATGCCGCCTATAGGTATCCTTATCATCAGGAGTGTAAGCAATAGCCAGATCAGATTTATCGCAAGCAAGCAGACGAAATCCACGATAAGTTTCCAGCGATGAAAAAGAATCATTGAAAGAATGAAATAAGAAATCCATTGTCTCAGGCAACAATTTCTGACGTTGCTGGCAAAAGGCGGGAACCGAAGCCATATCCGGAGAAAAATCCCAGAAATCGAACCATTCTTTCCGAATGGTATTCCCGCCCATAGATAAGAGAAACTGAATGGTATCTGAGAAAGAAATTTTTTCGTTTTCTGGAAAAATCTTTTCCAGTCTCTACAAATAGGTGAGATACAGATTGCATCTGTGAGATAACAGAAAGCAACTGATTCTTTAGATCAATAGGTGAATTATTTTTCATCGGAAAGTCTCCTTAAATAAATGTATATTTAAGTGGCTTCGCCGCAAATTTCGAGTGATTTGTCAAGCTTTTTTTGAATTATTACAAAAAAGAGCAGGTCATACATTGTATAATCTGCTCTTGAAAATGTTACTTTAACTTATTGATATTGATTTTGCAACGCCCCCTTTTATTTTGCTTCATAGCTATATAGCAAAAGTTCTATTATAGCTTATTTTCTTTGTACATGCATAAATTAACTTAATTCTTTTTTCAATTCTATTTATCTCTTCTTCACTTATAAGCGGATTCGTACTATAGAAAATGTCCGTATCATATCTCCATGACGGATTATCGTAAATATCCGATTCAACATTTATGCCATATTTTTTACGCTCCCACCATATATCAGATGGTAATAGCATAAACCAATTTACCCGGCACAGTATACCGAATCTATTAACAATATATTCCACAGTATCTAATGTTTTTTCTATCGTACCAAAATCTTCCCATGGAAAACCAATAATGAACGACAAATTGGCAACACTAGATAATCCTTTTTCTTCTATAATTCTTAACCCTTTGTATAGCTGCGCTATTGTCAGGCCCTTTTTTATTTTTTTTAATCCCTCATCATACCCACATTCTACACCGATTTGCATCTGAGAAATAAGATTTCTCTGAAATCCCTCTAAAAACTCTCCTGATAAAATATTTGATATTCTTGCTTCTATAAAATACTTCATTTCTTCTCCATAACATTTATGTAACGCATCCAAAATTTTAATAGCTCTTTTTGGGTGCATTGAAAAACAGTCATCTACAAATAAAATATTTCCGCCTCGCATAATATTTTTCATATGTCTTTTAGCATGTTTAACCCTTTCAATTACCTGAATTTCACAAAGCCCTCTCCAGTTATGCCTATGAGGTATAGAGCAAAAAGAGCAGCTAAACTGGCACCCTCTTGATGATTCAACCGGCATTTCTACATACGGATTATCAATCGGCAATAATTCATAATCCGGAAGGGGTAATGCCTCTAAATCTTCGATTGTCATAGCACCTCTGTCTGGATTCCTTATGATATTCTTTCCACTTTTATAGGTAATCCCTTTTATTGTATCTAAAGGAGCAACATTCTTAAGTGTTGCTACGAGCTCACACCAGGTCAATTCTCCTTCCCCTCTCATAATAATATCCGCTTTTGTAGTTAAGAGTGAATATTCATCAAAAACGCTTACATGAAGTCCTCCTAAAACTACAGTAGTATTTTTTTTCCAACTAATTTGATTTACAACCGTCTTAGTTATTCCCCAATTGAAAGTATTCACAGAGAATCCAACAATATCATATCCTTCTTCCAAACATTCCTCAATCAAAGTAACACATGTTGTTTCTGCATTTTCTTTTTCATCTAGATAAACAAATTCACACGGATCAATAATTGAGACTTCATATCCTTGGCATTTTAAAACACTACTTAACGAATACAAAGCAAGCGGTAAAACTTCTGTTGCTTCAAGTTTCATATCTTTGTTTTTTTCCGGTAAACTAATCAATAATATATTCATATTCCCTCCTGGTCTATAAGAAAGAGGAATCACCAGATTCCTCTTTTATCCCTTTACAGATATTTTTTTATTATTTCTGCCTTATCAGTTTTCTCCCACGGAAAACCACAGTTCCCTCTACCAAAATGTCCATATGCTGCCGTTTTTTTGTATATTGGTTGCCGCAGATTCAGCATCTCAATAATACCAGTAGGTTGTAATTCAAAATTTTCTCTTATAATCTCGATAATCCTATTATTAGATACTTTACCAGTTCCAAAGGTTTCAACACCTACTGACATAGGGGCAGCTACTCCAATTGCATAAGATAGTTGGACTTCACATTTATCAGCTAATCCAGCCGCTACTATATTTTTAGCAATATACCTAGCTACATATGCTGCGGAACGGTCTACCTTTGTACAGTCTTTGCCAGAAAAGGCACCTCCACCATGACGTGCGTAGCCACCATAAGTATCGACAATAATCTTGCGCCCTGTTAGACCACTGTCCCCATGCGGTCCGCCGACAACGAAGCGTCCCGTTGGATTAACATAAAATTTCGTGTCTTCATCAACCATTTTTGTATCAAGAACAACATCAAAAACATATTTTTTAATATCGCTGAAAATTTTATCTTGTGAAATGTCTGAATTATGCTGTGTAGATAACACTACATTTTCCAATCTTACCGGAATATCGTTCTCATCATACTCTACGGTAACCTGTGTCTTTCCATCCGGGCGCAAATAGTTTAAAATCCCCTGCTTCCGTACTTCTGACAAGCGATATGCCAATTTATGAGCTAATGTAATTGGATAAGGCATAAGTTCTTCGGTTTCATTTGTGGCGTAACCATACATCATGCCTTGGTCTCCTGCTCCCGTTTCCATTTTCTCGTCTTCAGATAGTCCATTTTCTTTTACTTCTAGTGCCTGCTCAACCCCCATTGCAATATCAGGAGACTGTTCATCTAACGCAGTAACCACAGCACAAGTATTCCCGTCAAATCCCAATGTCGAATCTGTATAACCTATTTCTTTTATCGTATTTCTAACGACTCCTGGAATATCAATATATGCTGTTGTTGTGATTTCCCCCATAACCAGAACTAAACCAGTTGTGACACATGTTTCACAAGCGACTCTACTATTAGGGTCTTTTTTTATTAACTCATCCAGAATTGCATCTGAAATTTGATCGCATATCTTATCTGGATGCCCTTCAGTCACTGACTCAGCAGTATAAAATCTTTTTTCCATAATTCTACTTCTCATTTTCAATCTTTCTCCTTCCGTTTTTTATACAACTTATATAAAAAGTATATCAAAAAGAATATTCATTTCATGATAGTTGTAATAGATTGCCATTTATCTGTCACATCCTATTCACCAAGGACTATATATAGTGCTGATTATATAATGATTTCCTTTAAAATGAATATCATTATATAAAGCATTGGAGTGATTTATTATTACTGCACAAAAACTTGTTGTTAAAAGAATTAATGAACTATGCAAAGAACATAATCTCAATTATTATGCATTAGCTTATAAGGCCGCTATTCCTAAAAGTACCTTATTAAATATAATACATGGCACTAATCCAACAATAGAAACCATCCAAAAAATATGTGGTGGCTTTGATATTAGCCTTGGTACCTTCTTTAACACAGATTATTTTTACGAAATTTATGATGATGAATGAAATGGAGAAATATTACAATGTTGCATATTGCTTTGTGTGATGATAACCCTGCTTCTATTGAAATCTTAGAAAAATACTTTGACATATTAAACGATTCAACAATTGATTACGACGTCTACTTTAGTGCCGTGATGTTAGAATATAAATAGTACAAAATAAACATGACCATTTTCAATAAATATTATATGATAGTCATAGATCAAGAGAGGAGAATGGTTATGGCAAGAGGTACAAGGTATTCACAAGAGTTTAAGGAAGATGCAGTAAGATATCGGTTGGAGCATCCTGAGATTGCGCTTCGTAAGTGTGCTGAAAATCTTGGAATTAGTGAATCAGCACTAAAGACTTGGATGAAATCAGCAAAGGAACATGAAGGAACTGTTCCTACTCGTGGTTCAGGCAATTACGCAAGTGATGAAGCAAAAGAAATCGCACGTCTGCAACGAGAATTACGCGATACAAAGGATGCACTTGAAGTGTTAAAAAAAGCAATCGGTATTCTGGGAAAATGACAAAAACTCTTTACGCTGCTACATCTAAATATGTAGAAGAAATTAACAACCTGCCTGTGAAACGTCAAGTTTCTGTCAGCGGGATACTGAAAAAATTGGACGTTTCACGATCTGGTTATAATGCATGGAAGAAGCGGGTTCCTTCGGACACGTCTATTCGTCGAACTGTTTTAAAAGAAAAAATCCAAAAGATTTATGATGATTCACATCAAAACTATGGTGCTCCTAAAATTGCAGCTGAATTGCGGAAATCCGGAGAAACTATTACTGAAAAAACAGTGGGAAATTATATGCGTCAAATGGGAATAAAAGCGCAATGGATCAAACCGTATACTCAAACAACCATTGATTCTGATCTAAGCCAGAAACTAAAAAATATTTTGAACGAAAAATTTAATCCAGAACATCCAGATGCTGTATGGTGCTCAGATATCACTTATATTTGGACATATGAAGGATTTGTATATCTTACCAGTATTATGGATCTATATTCCAGAAAAATCATTTCCTGGGTACTAAGTGAGACGCTGGAGGCATCTCATGTAGTAAAATGTATTGAAAAGGCAAAACAGTCCAGACATATTGAAAATCCGCTTATTTTTCATTGTGACAGAGGATGTCAATATGTATCAGAAGCATTTCACAAGGCAACGGAAGGAATGATTCACAGCTATTCCAAGAAGGCTTATCCTTGGGACAATGCTTGCATAGAATCGTTCCATGCCCTTTTAAAACGAGAGTGGATTAATCGTTTCAAAATTTTCAATTATACTCATGCATATAAATTGATTTTTGAATATATCGAGACGTTCTACAACACCGTCCGTATTCATAGTCATTGTGGATATTTATCTCCAAATGAATATGAGGAACAATATCTAAAAAATCTGGAAACGACTGTAACAAGCTTAGCAAGTTAACAATTACATAAAAAGAGAAAATTGGTTGTATTTAATTTGTACTTTTTCTTGACATAAGACCAATGCCTTTTATGAGGGCATGGTACAGCGAAGTGAGGAAATGAAGCGACACCCGAACTATAAGACGGGCAAAAACTACGCCTATCTGGGACTGCCACCCTGTTTTCTTATCTTTGATGAATATGTGGCGTTTTTTGAAATGCTGGGGACAAAGGAAAGTGTGAGCTTACTTAGCCAGTTAAAGAAAATCGTCATGCTAGGACGGCAGGCAGGATATTTTCTTATCGTTGCCTGCCAGCGTCCAGACGCAAAGTATTTCTCGGACGGTATCAGAGATAACTTCAATTTCCGTGTGGGACTTGGGCGTATCAGCGAATTAGGTTACGGTATGCTGTTCGGTTCAGATGTGAAAAAGCAGTTTTTCCAGAAGCGTATCAAAGGGCGTGGCTATTGTGATGTGGGAACAAGCGTCATAAGTGAATTTTACACGCCTTTAGTCCCGAAAGGACATGATTTTTTGCAGACTATCGGCTCTCTTGCACAAGCAAGGCAGGACGGGACGGCGACGTGCGAAGCGAAAGGCGACGGCACGGACTAGCCGTTGCTGGTGTGGCGTAAGCCACGCCAGCAGGTAAAACCCCTCGGTATCTAACAGAGGGGTACGTTTGCAAATAGACAATAGACAAAAAACATAGGAAACATAAGGCTTCTGGCATGGTTTCCTAGCAAAAATCGGCTGTGAAGTCGCCTTAAAAAACTTCACACTTTACAGATTGGGGGTATGGTTCTGAATGAAGAACAATGGATAAAAGAATTACGGGAGAAACGGATTGCTTACGGTATCTCACAAGGCAGGCTGGCGGTGGCTTCTGGTATCACAAGAGAATATCTCAACAAGATAGAAAGCGGAAAAATGAAGCCGTCAAAAGAACTTCTGGAAACTCTGCATAAGGAACTGGCAAGGTTCAATCCAGAAGCACCGCTTACCATGCTGTTTGATTATGTGAAAATTCGTTTTCCCACGCTGGATATACAGCACATCATCAAAGATATATTAAAACTGAATATCAACTATATGCTCCATGAAGATTACGGACATTACAGCTATACGGAGCATTATTCTTTAGGGGACATCTTTATCTATACGTCGGCTGACGAGGAAAAAGGTGTCCTTTTAGAGTTAAAGGGGCGTGGTTGCAGGCAGTTTGAAAGTTACCTGCTGGCACAGCAAAGAAGCTGGTATGACTTTCTCATGGACGCACTCGTAGACGGTGGCGTGATGAAGCGTATCGACCTTGCTATCAACGACCATACGGGCATTTTGGATATTCCAGAGCTTGCGGAAAAATGCAGGAAACGGGAATATATCGGAAAGTCCAGAAGTTATAAGTTTTACCAGTCGGGCGAGCTTATCAAGCACAGAGAGGACGACAGAGAATATATGGGACGCACCCTTTATCTTGGTTCGCTGAAATCAGATGTGTATTTCTGTATCTATGAAAAGGACTATGAGCAGTACGTCAAGCTGGGGACACCGCTGGAAGAAGCTGATATTATCAACCGTTTTGAGATACGGCTTCGCAATGAACGTGCCTATTATGCAGTACGGGATTTGCTGACCTATTATGACGCAGAGCAGACCGCCTTTTCTATCATCAACCAGTATGTGCGGTTTGTTGATGAAGAACCAGACAAGCGGAAAAATGACTGGAAACTCAATGACCGCTGGGCTTGGTTTATCGGCGATAACAGACAGAGCTTGAAGCTGACGACAAAGCCAGAGCCTTACACCTTAGACCGTACATTGCGTTGGGTACAAAGGCAGGTAGCACCGACCTTGAAAATGCTGAAAAGAATTGATAAGGGAAACGGTACAGACTACATGGAAACAATCGAACAGCAGGCAAAGCTCACAGAAAAGCATGAAATGATAATCAAACAGCAGACGACCCCTGCAAAAGATTTGGTGGAAAGTTAGGAGTGATAAAAAATGTGGATATTATTAAAAGACTTCCTGCTGGTATCTCTGGGAATGGGTATCGGCATAGTCTTGATGTGTATTTTGACTGTCGGCAAAGAAGCTGACTGTGAAATGAAACAATTAGAAGAAAGAGAGGACAAATAACATGAATTTCGGAAACAATTTGTATCAATGGTTTTTATCAAACGCACAGAGCTTGGTGCTTATGGCGATTGTGGTTATCGGTATCTACTTAGGGTTCAAGCGTGAGTTTTCCAAACTTATCGGCTTCTTGGTAGTTGCCTTGATTGCTGTCGGTTTGGTATTTAACGCCGGCGGTGTGAAAGATGTACTGTTAGAGCTATTCAACAAGATTATCGGTGCATAAATTTTTATTGTGATGTTGTTAATGGGGTGATATAATATGGATATAAAAATACAACTTTAGGAAGTGATATTTTATGTTAGGATTTAGTATAATGATGTGGTTTGTTTCTGCTATCCTTATATTCGTGAGTATTTCTTTATTAAAGGGTAATTACTCTTTTGTTCATGGTAAAGTATTTGATACTACTGATAACAAAAAAGGATATGCAAAAGAATTAGGAAAACCTGTTTTATTCGTAGGGATTGGTATTTTAGTATCTGGGGTAATTGCGATTATAGTAAAAAATCATTCTATTCCTACCGCAGTTTTTTTCTTGGCAATTATAGCTGGTATTGCTGGACTATGGCTACACAAAATACAAAAAAACTTCCGAAAATTTTAGTTTACAAATTTATATTTATATGCAAAGCAGTTGGTCTTAGGATTGACTGCTTTTTTCTTACCTAAAATTTCAGATTGGAGTGATTACATGAACGATATTTTTAAGAATATGCAGGCAAAAGTCGGCTGTGAATACATTTCCGACCTGCCCTCTTACAAGCGTAAGGTGTGGCAGGAAATGAAACGGTTGAACCCTGCCGATTATGAAGAAAAACAGTTAGAAGATTTTTCAAAGTATGTGTTTGGTATGTCGTACCAGAGCTTAAAAGATGTGATGAAACAACAGAAAGGACGTGAGGAACAATGCAGGAAACAAGGGTGCTGGTGGAAACGAGAGGAACAACTGGCAAAGAAACAACATCATACTGGTTCGACCTGCCGATAGATGTTGCAGAGTTTGAAGAAAAGTTAGGTGTCGGTGCAGAAAGTGGGGATTACCGCATTATCGAAAAGGTACTGCCCTTTGCTGATGAAGTCCACGAACATACAAGCGTGTACCAGCTCAACGAACTAGATTTTATGTACCGCCAGCTTTCAAGCGATATGCAGGAAGAATATACAGCACTTCTTACCGTGTATGAAAACTTAGAAGCACTTTATATTTGCAGAAACGTGATTACGGTTTATCCCGACTGCAAAAGCATGATAGATGTTGCAAGGCAAAAGCTGATGAATGACCCGACATTCAAGCATTTATCCGAGGACTGTCAAGAATATTACTTTGACTTTGAAGCCTATGCTTCTCACTTGCAGGAACACGGGAAATTTTTAGTAACAGAACACGGTATCTTTGAACTGCCAGAGTAGGAAATGAGGTGGTGCTTATGATTGATGATATGGCGGTTTATATTGCTAATCTTGGCAAATACAATGAGGGCTATTTAGTCGGTGCTTGGTTCACTTTTCCTATTGACGAGGAAGATGTGAAAGAAAAAATCGGCTTGAATGAACAGTATGAGGAATACGCAATCCATGATACCGACAACTTCCCCATTGCGATTGGCGAGTATGTTTCCATTGAAGAACTCAATGAGATGTATGAAATCATAGAGGAACTTCCTGACTATATCGTAGAGTGTCTGGACGAATTTATCAGCCACTACGGGACGCTGGAAGAAGTTGTGGAACACAAGGACGATATTTATTATTATCCCGACTGTGAAACCATGACAGACGTTGCCTACTACTACATAGACGAATTGCAGGCACTTGGGGACATTCCACCCAGCTTACAGAACTACATTGACTATGAAGCCTACGGGCGAGATTTGGATATGGGCGGTTGCTTTATTGAAACAAGCCGAGGTATGTGCGAGATACCATATTAACGCTGGAAGATCAGCGACAAGCATGGTTGCTACTGACAGCGTATTTCTCTTTTAAGGGACAGTCTGAAACATGGCTGTCCTTTTCTATTTAGAAACTTACGAAAGGAGCTGAAAGAACTTGAAAAAGATTAAATCTTATACGGGTATCTGGAACGTGGAAAAAGTCTTGTATGCAATCAATGACTTTAACTTACCCTTTCCCGTTACCTTTACACAGATTACATGGTTTGTGATTACGGAATTTCTCATTATTCTGTTTGGGGATATTCCCCCACTTTCCATGATTGAGGGAGCATTTCTCAAATACTTCGGTATTCCCGTTGCTCTCACATGGTTTATGTCGCAGAAAACCTTTGACGGAAAGAAGCCGTACAGCTTTTTGAAATCACAGATAACCTATGCCCTGCGACCGAAAATCACTTATGCAGGAAAAGCCGTAAAACTGCATAAGCAGACCTTGAATGAAACAATCACGGCAGTAAGGAGTGTGAACTATGTTCCCGATAAAATATATTGACAATAACCTTGTCTGGAACAAGGACAATGAGGTATTCGCCTACTATGAGCTGATACCGTACAACTATTCTTTCTTATCCGCAGAGCAGAAATTTATCGTGCATGACAGCTTTCGCCAGCTTATCGCACAGTCCCGTGAGGGAAAAATTCATGCGTTGCAGATTGCCACAGAAAGCTCAATCCGAAGTATGCAGGAGCAGTCAAAGAAACTGGTAACGGGAAAATTAAAGGAAGTTGCCTATCAGAAGATAGACGAACAGACCGAAGCGTTAGTATCTATGATTGGGGACAATCAAGTGGACTACCGCTTTTTTCTTGGCTTTAAGCTCATGGTTACGGAAGAACAGCTCAATCTGAAGAACATCAAAAAATCGGCGTGGCTGACGTTCACGGAATTTCTCCATGAAGTGAACCACACGCTGATGAATGATTTTGTTTCCATGCCGAATGATGAAATCAACCGTTACTATTTTCTATGCTGGATTTTATCGGTGTGGAAAACGGGCGTACCCGAGTGGAATGGGTATCTGCCGCAGAGGGTGTAAAATTCTCTGAAACAATGAACAGTTTTGTAGAGAAGATTTACTCTCTTGGAGAGAATGTAAGATTGGAGGATTTAAGATGCAAGAAATAATTGACCGTGCGAAGGAACTTCTGGCAGACGGAACGGTGGCACGGGTACTCGGCTGGAAAGCCGGAGACTTGCCTTACAATCCGGAACCTGCTTATTTTGAAAATACAGAATCGCTGAAGGATTTCGTTTACAACGGATTTTGCGGAGCGAACTTAAGTAAATATATGATTGAAGCTTCCAAGATGGAAGGAAGGACAATGGTTTGTCTGAAACCATGCGATACATATAGTTTTAACCAGTTGATCAAAGAGCACCGTGTGGACAGAGAGAAAGCTTATATTGTCGGTGTCGGATGTAAAGGAAAGCTGGATATCGAAAAAATCAGAGCCATGGGAATCAAAGGAATCGGGAAAATAGAAGGTGCAGAGATTGCGGATGATGCCGACACACTGACTATTCAGACGATTTACGGGGAAAAAACATGTTCTTACGCAGATGCATTGTTGGAGAGATGTCATGTGTGCAAAGGAAAAGAACATAAGATTTACGATGAATTGATCGGAGAGTCCAAAGAGACGAAGGATGCAGACCGTTTTGCAGAAGTAGAAAAGATCGAAGCTATGAGTCCGGAAGAGAAATTTGCTTTCTTCCAGGAAGAATTGAGTAAATGTATCCGCTGCAACGCCTGCAGAAATGTATGCCCGGCATGTAATTGCAGAAAATGTGTGTTTGACAGTAATAAGTTTGACAGTGCACAAAAAGCAAATGTGGATTCCTTCGAGGAGAAAATGTTCCACATCATCCGCGCGTTCCACGTGGCAGGAAGATGTACGGATTGTGGCGAATGCAGCCGTGTATGTCCGCAAGGAATTCCGCTACATTTATTCAATCGTAAATATATCAAGGATATTGATGAGCTATATGGAGAATATCAGGCGGGAGAAGACACAGAGTCCAAAGCACCGCTTACTAATTTCACATTTGATGATGCAGAACCAAGTATTGTAGGAAAGAGAGGGTAAGGTATGTACAAAATAGCAAAAGAAAATCTTTCCCAATTATTTCGACAGATTGTTCAGGAACAGGAACTTTATCTTCCGGTGAAAACAGCCGGACAGACAAATTTTGCGGTCTGGAGCGAGGATGCAGGAGTGGATCTCGATACATTAAAGACGGTAAAATCTCCGAAAGATGTATTTTTCCCGCAGAGTGAGAATTTATATACTGTGAAAAAAGAAGGGAAAAAACTTCATGTAGAGCCGGAAGAACTGAAATCCCAGGATTTTGTTATATTTGGGATGAAAGCATGTGATGTGAAAGGTGTGGAAGTGTTAGACCGCGTATTTTTATCTGATCCCATCGATACTTTTTATGCGGCGAGAAGAAATCATGGAACGATCGTTGCACTTGCATGCCATGAGCCGGAAGAATCCTGCTTCTGCAAAGTATTTGGCGTAGACGCTGCGAATCCGGCAGCAGATGTGGCAGCGTGGATGATCGGTGAAGAACTCTACTGGAAGGCGTTGACGGAAAAGGGAGAATCTCTTACAGAACTTGTGAAAGACCTTCTAATTGATGCAGAGGAAACCAAAGTAGTAGAAGAAAAAGAAGCAATTCACAATATTGTGGAAAAACTTCCATATATGAACCTTTCTTTAGATGGATGGGGAGGAGATGTACTGACGGAAAAATTTAATTCCGCTCTTTGGGAAGAACTATATAAACCGTGTCTTGCCTGTGGAACGTGTACTTTTGTATGCCCAACCTGCCAGTGCTATGATATCAAAGACTATACGACAGCGAATGGTGTATCCAGATACAGATGTTGGGATTCTTGCATGTATTCGGATTTTACGATGATGGCACACGGGAATAACCGTACCAGCCAGATGCAAAGATTTCGTCAGAGATTTATGCATAAACTGGTGTACTACCCTGCAAATAATGATGGTATTTATTCCTGTGTAGGATGTGGGCGTTGTGTAGAAAAATGCCCGGCATCCCTTAACATTGTGAAGGTGATCAAAGCATTTCAGAAACAGGGAGGGGAACAGTAATGTGTGAATGTAAATGCCATGAAAATTATACATTGGATACGCTGATTCCGAAAGTCGGTGTCATCACGGATATCCGGGAAGAAACACCGGATGTGAAAACATTTCGCGTGAATGCACCGGAAGGCGGCAAGTTGTTTGAACATATGCCGGGACAATGTGCCATGCTTTGTGCTCCGGGAGTAAGTGAAGGAATGTTTTCTATCACTTCCTCACCAACCAATAAGGAATATCAGGAATTTAGTATTAAAAAGTGCGGAGTCCTTACGGACTATCTCCACGGTCTTGAAGTAGGAGATGAGATTACAGTTCGTGGCCCATATGGAAATTATTTTCCGGTGGAGACAGAGCTGAAAGGAAAGAACCTGTTATTTATTGCCGGTGGTATCGGACTTGCACCACTTCGTTCCGTCATCGATTATGTGCTGGACAACCGTGAGAATTACGGGACAGTAGATATTGTCTATGGTTCCCGTTCGGCAGATGATCTTGTACAGTTAAAAGAGATTCAGGAAGTATGGATGAAAGCGGAAAATGTAAACGTATATCTTACCATTGACAGAGAACAGGAAGGATGGGATGGGCACGTTGGATTTGTTCCGAACTATGTAAAAGAATTAGGGTTCGATACAGAGAGAACCGCACTTGTCTGTGGACCGCCGATTATGATCAAGTTTGTATTAGCAGGTCTGACAGAACTGGGATTTACAAATGAACAGGTATATACCACATTGGAACTTCGTATGAAATGCGGAGTAGGGAAATGTGGACGCTGTAACATTGGATCGAAATATGTGTGCAAAGACGGGCCGGTATTCCGCTTCGATGAAATCGACGAGTTACCAAACGAGTATTAAGAAAGGACATAAAACATGGAAAATATGGTAAATGTATATTTTTTCGGTAAGAGATATAGCGTTCCGGCAGATCTTACGATCATGACTGCCATGGAATACGCAGGCTATACATTGAAAAGAGGATGTGGATGCCGACATGGTTTCTGCGGGGCATGTGCAACTATCTACAGAATCAAAGGGAAAAATGAATTAAAAACATGTCTTGCCTGTCAGACTCAGGTGGAAGAAGGAATGTATGTGGCAAGTATCCCATTCTTCCCGACAGACAAGAGAACCTATACATTGGATGATATCCGGCCGAATCAGCAGATTATGATGGAGCTTTATCCGGAAATCTATAGTTGTATCGGATGCAATGCATGTACAAAAGCATGTACACAGGACTTGAATGTTATGCAATACATCGCGTATGCCCAGAGAGGTGAATTTGAAAAATGTGCAGAAGCTTCTTTTGACTGTGTAGGATGTGGATGCTGTTCCGTAAGATGTCCGGCGGGTATTTCCCATCCGCATGTAGGGCTTCTTGCAAGACGTCTGACGGGAAAATATATTGCCCCGGAGACAGAACATTTGAAAAAACGTGTGGAAGAGATTAATCACGGAGAATATGACGAACTGATCGAGCAGATTATGCGGAAACCTATTACAGAAATGCAGGAACTTTATAACAACAGAGAAATCGAGAAATAAGGAGGGCACAAACTATGTACACACCATATCCAGAGAATATGATGGAATCTGTCAAAAAGGTAGAGGCTACAAGAAAAGAACGTATGTCTTCAGAGCCAAGACGTCTGACTGCAGATGAAAAAGATGCTCTCCTTAAGGAATTCCATCCGGATTATAACCCCAATGCTTTTGCCGAAATTAAAGTAGGACCAAATAAAGGAGAAAAGGCGCCGCTTGAACTGGCGAAACTGCTTCATTCCACAAGCCGTATTCTGAAGGAAGACATCGATCTTACAAAGATTGACTACGATGTGGATGTGCTTGTCATCGGAGGCGGAGGAGCCGGAGCATCTTGTGCCATCGAAGCACATAATGCGGGAGCTAATGTTATGATGGTAACAAAGCTTCGCATTGGTGATGCAAATACAATGATGGCCGAAGGAGGTATTCAGGCTGCAGATAAGGAAAATGATTCGCCGGTACAACATTATCTGGATGCATTTGGCGGCGGACATTTTGCAGCAAGACCGGAACTGGTAAAACGTCTTGTCATGGAAGCACCGGATGCGATCAAATGGCTGAACGATCTTGGTGTGATGTTTGATAAGGATGAAGAAGGACGTATGGTGACAACACACGGTGGTGGAACATCCAGAAAAAGAATGCATGCCTGCAAAGATTATTCCGGAGCAGAGATCATGCGTACAGTAAGAGATGAAGTGCTGAACCGCAAAATTCCGGTTGTAGAGTTTACTGCGGCAGTGGAACTTATAAAAGATGAGAAAGGCCAGGCGGCCGGAGCTGTTCTTCAGAATATGGAAACAGGAGATTATCTTGTTGCAAGAGCAAAAACAGTGGTTATTGCGACAGGTGGAGCAGGACGTATGCACTATCAGGGATTCCCGACATCCAATCATTACGGAGCAACGGCAGACGGACTTATTATAGGCTACCGTGCAGGCGCCCCGCTTCTTTATCAGGATTCCATTCAGTATCATCCGACAGGAGCTGTGTATCCGTCACAGATCCTAGGAGCACTTGTAACAGAGAAAGTTCGTTCTGTTGGTGCGCAGCTTGTAAATGCAGAAGGAGAAGCCTATATTCATCCGTTGGAAACGAGAGATGTCAATGCATCCGGTGTGATTCGTGAATGCAGAGAAGGCCGTGGTGTAGATATACCGGGTGGACAAAAAGGCGTATGGCTGGATACGCCGATGATCGAACTTCTCGGCGGAGAAGGAACAATTGAGAAGAGAATTCCTGCCATGTTCCGCATGTATATGAATTATGGAATTGATATGAGAAAGGTTCCGATTCTGATTTATCCAACTTTGCATTATCAGAACGGTGGACTTGAGATTGATGGGGAAGGTTTCACAAAGACGATCCCGAATCTCCTTGTTGCAGGAGAAGCGGCAGGTGGAATTCATGGAAGAAACCGTCTCATGGGAAATTCCCTTCTTGATGTGATTGTATTTGGACGGAATGCAGGGAAAAAGGCAGCCGTGAAAGCGAAAGATGTAGAACTCGGTCAAATGAACTTAGACCATATCAAAGCATATGCAGAAGAACTAAATGCAGCAGATGTGCATACCCATGACGTATCTCCGTTACTTTTACCGAAATACGCACGTCATGAGAGATAATGACAGAGAAAACTGAAAGAATTGGAGGTAGATTTTCATGCGTGAAATAGAAGTGCAGCAGATTACAGATGTTGTAGAAAGATTATGCATTGAGGCAAATCAGTATCTTCCGGAAGATGTGCAGTGTGCGATCAAAAACTGTCGTGCATGTGAAGATTGGGAAATTGCTCAAGATGTGTTGGATAACATTATTACAAATTTTGAGATTGCAAAAGAGGAAAATGTGCCGATTTGCCAGGACACAGGTATGGCATGCGTATTTCTCGAAATTGGTCAGGATGTACATCTTACAGGTGGAAATCTTGCAGAAGCAGTTGACGAAGGCGTTCGCCGAGGTTATGATAAAGGGTATCTGAGAAAATCCGTTGTGGCGGATCCGGTTCGGCGTGGTAACACAGGAGATAATACGCCGGCAATGTTGTACACAGAGATTGTTCCGGGAGAACAAGTGAAGATTACAGTGGGACCAAAAGGATTCGGAAGTGAGAATATGAGCGCGATCCGTATGTTTAAGCCGTCCGCTGGCCTTCAGGGAATTAAAGATTTCATTATAGAGACAGTGGAAGCGGCTGGACCGAACCCATGTCCTCCGATGGTAGTCGGTGTAGGAATCGGAGGAACATTTGATAAAGCAGCGCTTCTTGCAAAGAAGGCCCTCATGCGTCCTATTGATTCTTCACATCCGGATCCGTTCTATGCAGATCTTGAGAAAGAAATGTTGGATAAGATCAATGAACTGGGAATCGGACCGCAAGGCTTTGGAGGAAAGACAACGGCAATCGGCCTGAATATTGAGACACTACCGACCCATATTGCAGGTATGCCATGTGCGATCAACATTAACTGTCATGTGACGCGTCACAAAACGGAGGTGATTTAGATGGCAGCAAGAAAAATTACATTACCATTAACAGAAGAACTGGCGAAGACACTCCACGCAGGTGACAGTATACTTGTGACCGGAACAATTTATACATCCAGAGATGCAGGACATAAGCGTATGTGTGAAGCGCTTGCGCAAGGAGAAGAGATTCCTTTTGATCCGAAGGATGCAACAATCTATTATGTGGGGCCTACTCCTGCAAAGCCGGGCAAAGTCATTGGTTCGGCAGGACCTACAACAAGCGGACGTATGGATGCTTATGCACCAACCATGATGTCCGTAGGAGCAAGAGGAATGATTGGAAAAGGAGCCCGTCTTCCGGAAGTTGTGGAAGCAATGAAAAAATACAATGGTGTATATTTTGGTGCCATCGGAGGAGCCGGTGCGCTGCTTGCCAAATGTATTAAGAAAGCAGAGTTAATTGCTTACGAAGATCTTGGAGCAGAAGCACTTCGTAAACTTTATGTAGAGGATATGCCGCTTGTTGTCATCATTGACAGTGAGGGAAATAACCTTTACGAAGAAGGAAGAAAAGAATACCAGATGTGGGCAAAGTCTCACAATGAATAGGAGCGCGTAAGAGACGCGGAAATTTGAAAATGTATTGGAAAGAGGACGGGGAGAAGTATGCCCCGTCTTCAAAAGCGTAAGGAGAGTAAAGGATGAAACAAGTGAAACGTCCCATGTCACAATCGTATATTGTAGGACTTCTTCTGGCATTTGCCGGAGGATATCTGGATGTATATACTTACGTGTGCCGGGGAGGTGTATTTGCAAATGCACAGACCGGGAACATGGTTCTTCTGGCCATCAGTGCGGCAGAAAAGGATTTTGGAAAGGTCATCAAATATCTGCTTCCAATCCTTGCGTTTATGCTTGGAATTCTGATCACAGAGTTTGTGAAATCCAGATACCGCTATAATACGGCGATCCATTGGAGACAGATTGTTATTGCAATAGAAATGCTGGTACTTTGTCTCATTGCGTTTGTACCGTCAGGGGGACTAGATGATTTTGTGAATATTGCAGTAGCTTTTGTTTGTTCCATGCAGGTAGAAAGTTTTCGTACATTTGAAGGAACGAGCAGCTATGCTACAACGATGTGTACAGGAAACTTACGTTCTGCGACAGAGCATCTGTTTTTTTCGGGACTGAATAAAAACAGGGAAGAAAGAAATACAAGCCTTAAATATTACGGAATTATCGTTATTTTTATTATAGGCGCCTTTGTGTCAATGAAAGTAACACAAAATATGGGAGAAAAATCAGTTTTGGTGTCATGTTTTATATTATTTACGGTGTTTTTGATCATGTTTATACCGAACGAGCAGAAAAACCATTCTTAATCAAACAACAGGGGGAGTAAAGACAACATGGAAAGAGATATGACGGTTGGAAGTCCGGCCAAAATGATCATCAATTTTACATTGCCTATTTTTCTTGGAAATGTATTTCAACAACTTTATAATATGGCGGATACGATTATCGTCGGCAAATTTGTAGGAGCGAAAGCGCTGGCGGCTGTAGGTTCTACAGGAACCATTATGTTTCTGATTATCGGATTTCTGACCGGGCTTACGGCAGGATTCACGGTACCTACGTCACAGAAATTTGGCGCCGGTGATATGAAGGCTATGAGGAAAACTGTGGGATCTGCAGTGATTCTTTCAGCAGTTGTATCTGCGGTAATGACGGTGATCAGTATGATAGGAATGCGAAGTCTGTTGAAGCTGATGAACACACCGGATGATATTTTTCAGGATGCCTATGCCTATATTATGGTAATATGCGGAGGGATTTTTGCACAAGTCCTTTACAATCTTCTGGCCAGTATTTTAAGAGCTCTTGGGAACAGCAAGACACCGCTTTACTTTCTGATTTTGGCAGCAGGGCTGAATGTGGTTCTAGACCTGGTATTTATCATTATCTTTCACATGGGTGCAGCCGGGGCGGCATATGCCACTGTAGTATCGCAGGGAGTATCGGGGCTTCTTTGTCTTGTATATATTATAAAAAAAGTACCGATTCTGCATCTGAAGAGAGAGGATTGGAGACTGGACGGAATGCTTGTGAAAATCCAGTTGGGAGTAGGTCTTCCGATGGCGCTCCAGTATTCTATAACAGCGATTGGTTCCATGATGATGCAGTCTGCCTTAAATATTTTGGGTTCTCTTGTTATTGCCGGTTTCACGGCAGGAAGTAAGATTGAGCAGCTTGTGACGCAGGCTTATGTTGCGCTTGGCACAACAATGGCAACTTACTGTGCACAGAACATGGGAGCAGGGAAAGTAGACCGGATCCGAAAAGGATTCAAAAGCAGTACAATGATCGGAATTGTATATTCGCTCATTGCAGGCGCGCTGATCATGACAGTAGGAAAATATTTAACTCCACTGTTCCTCTCTGAAAATGTAACAGAGATTATGGGCTATGTGGACACTTATTTAAAATGTGTGGCAGCTTTCTTCATTCCGCTTACCATTGTCAACGTATACAGGAATGGAATTCAGGGAATGGGATATGGTCTCCTTCCGATGATGGCCGGAGTTGCGGAACTGATCGGTCGAGGTGTGGTTGCGATTGTGGAGATCGGAAGAGCGTCGTGTAGGGAAAGAGTGTAGATCTCGGTGGTCGC
>OMGF01001045.1_pt1 | contig 20447 bp, 10 predicted proteins | sample 1645861 | NCBI WGS metagenome assembly OMGF01 (sample SAMN05578586, study PRJEB25193) | human gut metagenome | biome: Human Microbiome; feature: human-associated habitat; material: feces | host: Homo sapiens | place: USA:Birmingham
AGATACTACAATGACAGTAAAAGGAGGAATATTAGAAACTGGAGGAATAAAGATTGGAGATAATGGTAAGCTGATAAATAAAGGAGAGCTTATTGTAAATGGTAATTTTGAAGGAAATGGAACAATTGAAAATGCTGGTACAATTAGTGGAAGTGGAAGTGTGCCGGATTCTGCAAAGCAGACGCCAGATACAATTACGGGGTATTCCGCAAACATAAGCAAAGAATATAGCGAGAATATGTCGGTCAATGTTCCACAGTGTGCACAGATTACTAAACCGGCTCAATCCGGAAATCTGCAATATGAACTTGTTGATTATACAGGAAGTGAATCTAAGGGTGAAGGAACGATTGACGAGTCAACAGGTCTGCTGACGGTAAAAAAGGCTGGTGTTTTTAAAATTAAGGTTAAGACACTGGCAAGTGGAATTTATCAAGAAGGTACTCCGGTTGAGATAACATTGACTGTTGATAAAGCAGATTTTCCTAATACATGGACAGTGAATGTATATGCTGTTAGTGGTGTATATAATGGCACTGAGGGATATCCGGCAGCTACAATTACATCGACTCGTATACCAGAGGATGCGGAGTATAAATATCAACTGGCCGCAACATCGAACAGCAGTAATTTACCAGATCAGTGGCAGTCAGAGTGCCCTAAGATTGTAAATGTAAATGAGTCTGGCCGGTATGTATTTGTAAAGGTGATAACAGATAATTATAAGTCGAAAGTATTTTGTTCCAATAATACAACGCATATTACTCAGCGAAGTTTTACGGAAAGCGTAGAAGTAGCGATTGATTCAAGTGTTTATAATAATAAACCACAGAATCCGAAGATTAAGGTGCTTGAAAATTGGAAAGGCACATTAGGAAGTGAATTAACAGAAGGTATTGATTATGAAATTTCTTTTTGGAAAAAGGAAGATAATAATCAATCAGTTACAAAATTAGAGGACGCTGGAACGTATATCGTTTATCTGTTGGGAAAGGGAAATTACGATGGTTCCCTGAAAACGGCTGCTTTTACAATCAACAAGTGTAAATTAAAAGCACAGATAACAGGAGATTCCTTCGATAAAGTCTATGATGGGACTACGCATATTACAGAGAAGCAGAGGCTGGCAATTCAGCTTTGCGACGACAATCATAAAACTCCTGAGCTTCAGGATGTTCGTGCAGACCAGATTGATTGGGCATATCAGAGTGCAGATGTTGGAGAGCACGATATAGATGCGACGATCAACTCGTTAGCAGGTGATCAGGCAAAGAATTATGAGCTGACAGAACAGACGATATCACAGAAAGGAACGATCAAGCCCCGTGATTTCGCGTCCATGACGGTATCGGCAGACCCGCTCACCTACAACGGCACCGAGCAGCAGCCGAAGATCAATGCTTCTGTGGAAACCGGACTTGAAAACATTAGCCCGGATGCGGTATTTACCTATTCTATGGATGGTGTGGATTATCAGAGTGAGATCCCGGGCTTTACCGATGCGGGAACGTATCTGGTGTATGTGAAAGCGACCATGGCGAATTTCAATGATGTGGTAAAAACTGTCACGGTGACAGTGAAACCGAAAGAAAGTTCATCTGGCGGTAATTCCGGAAATAATTCCGGAAATAACACGTCCGGAGGCGGCGGTTCCAACGGCGGCAGCTCCGGTTCAGACGGGGACAGCTCCGATTATGATGATCCGAACGAAAGTAGTGTTAAAGTAACCCCGAATCCGTCCAACAAGGTTACAAAGGACAGTCAGAAGGGCTACAGAAATGTGGAACAGGGCATCATCACCGGCACAGCCAATCAGACCGTGAACGATGGCTACAGCCATTGGATGAAGGACGCCAAAGGCTGGTGGCTTCGCTTTAGTGACGGTACATGGCCAATGGCCGACCGCACCGGCGCATATCATTGGGAGAAGATCAACGGAAAATGGTGGGCCTTTGATGAAATGGGTTATGCTAAAACAGGCTGGTTAAGGGATGAGAATTACGGCGGCTGGTTCTATATGGATCCGGAACACGGCATGCAGACCGGCTGGATGCTTCTCAATGGAGTCTGGTACTATTTTAACCCGATTTCCGATGGAAAGAGAGGGATTATGTACGCCGGACAAAGGACACCAGACGGATACTATGTAGATAAAAACGGTGTCTGGGACGGAAGAAACAAGCAGTAAAGCGAGTTTCAAGCCGAACCTCCGTGAGACTTGGCGCGTGATTCTGGTAAGAGAAGCTGACATATTCCTGCCAGAATCACTGCGCAGGAAAAAATCTGCTAAAATTAAGCTTGTTAGGCGTTTCGGTGAACGCTATAATAAAAAAGCATTAATCGGCATCGGAAACAGAAAAGCAATCGAATTGAAAGGATTCGATTGCTTTTTTAAATTTGGCATCCCCATTCCATCCATGTTCTCCATATAGATGTCCATAAAGACAAGCTGAAAATTGACCTGGGCGGCAGCTTTCAGACAGTTCTGCTCTGTCATCCACAATCGCAATCTGCATCGTGCCATCTCCTTTGCACAATAATCCAATATTAGTATAACATAAAACCGCAGGAAAAACTTGCGTCTTAAACAGGAAACCTGCGTCTTAAACAAAGTCGGTTGCATTTCTCTTGACAAGATGCTACGCTAATTATAGTACCAGTCTTTTAGGTGAGAAGGTCTGATTTTTTGATTTCATAGGAAAGTTCGTCCTATGAAATCAAAAACGCTCCGCGAGGATCGCACTGCGGCGGAAAGGAAGAGTGCCGCTGTCGCGCCCCGCCGCAGGCGGAGAATCCTGCAAGCAGGATTCTTTTTCATTTTTCTTTTCGGGAAAGGAGGCCCGGCATGAAAATCGCACTTTGTACGGAATTAAGGAATGCAGAATGGTTTGAGAGCAGGCTGCGCTCCCTTTTTGATGGGGATGGTCAGCTTGTCATCGACGAGCTATGGAATGAAAAGCAGCTATCTCAGGCACTGCGGCGGAGCCGATATCATGCGGTTGTCATCGCCATGACCGGAGCAAAGGGACTGGAGGCGGCCATACAGGCGAAGCGGCTGGCACCGGAAATACCGCTTGTCTGGTGGAGCGATGATGAAAATTTCGCCCTGATCGCGTATCAGCTTCGTATCCCGGCATTCCTCTCCATAGATTGTAGTGATCAGGAGCTATATGAGGCGATGGAGTCCATCAGGAAACGGAGGTATGGAAATGCGAATTGCGCTATGCAGCTATAGTCAGAAGGAGAAAGCATTCTCCCGGCTTCTTCAGGGAAAAAGGGGAAGTAATGAATCAGGTGAGAAAGAAAAGTATGAATAAAAAATATTACCGGAGAGAACAAAACCGTCACGCTATATAGAAAATAATGACAACAGGAGGAAATGGATATGAGGTATAAAAAGAAGAAACGGCAGATCGTATCTGCAGCATTGGCGGCAATGATGGCGATGCAGTTATGCATACCGTCTGCAACGTTTGCTGCAGTTCCTACAAAAAAGTTGAAAGTGATCACGGGATTTACGGAATTACCGGAGGAGGTCGCGCATATTCAGATCCCTGCGGATGCCGGAGAAAACTTTGAGGATTATCTGAATTTCCCGGAGACGATCGAGGCTTCGGTGGTGGAATATAAGAACGTGGATCATCAGAAAAATAATGCGGATCGCGATAAGGGCGCGGAAGATGAGAAAGCGGCGGCAGACGACCGTGATGAGAAAGAAGACTCGGAAATTGCTACCGGCAGTAATGCAAAGAAAGAAAATCTGAATGAGGAGGAAACTCCGGAAACAGAAAATTCAGAAAACGTGCCGGATAGCAATGATGAGGAGGAAGCAGATAAACAGGAAGTTCAGAAGAAAGACCTGCAGAAAGACCAGCAGGGTACGTTTCTGATCGCGACCGACAGCAATGCCGGGGATTTTCTTAAGGATTATGAGTTTGAAGACGAGGAAATCTCAGAAGATATCCCGGTGCTGACGGATATCAGCGTTACTTGGGAGCCGGATGAGAACCGGGAAGATGAAAGTGGTTTCTATTATTATCTTCCGGTTCTTCCGAGAGAGTATATTTTGGCAGCGGGCGTGGAGCTTCCGGAGATCGAGGTCAGCATGGACGGCGGAATCGCTTTGCTGGCATCAACAGGTACTTATGATATTGCGAATGGCGGTATCGTCATCAACAGCAACACATTGGAACAGTATAAGGATGCGACTATCACGGGAAGCAGTACGACCCATGTTATTCTGGTTAATGGTGTGGAGGCTACAATCACGATTTCGGATCTGGATATCCAGATTCCGATCGACAATAACGCTACGACAGCAAGTAACTGGATACCGGCGATCCGACTGGCAAATGGTGCAAAACTGAATCTGATTCTGAAGGGAAAAAATACACTCAAGGGCGGTGATATGTGTGCGGCTATTGAGGTGCCGGAAGGCTGCACCCTGACGATCAGCGGAGAGGGAAGCTTAAAAGCAACCGGTGGAGTAGGCGCCGGAATTGGTGCGTCGAGCATGAGAAAGGGTTCCTTGGGGACGATTGTGATCGACGGAGGCGATATCGAAGCTTATGGCAGCGGGATGGCAGCAGGTATTGGCGGCGGTTTAGAGGGCGGCATCGGTACCATTATCATCAACAACGGAACTGTGTATGCCAAGGGCGGACATGGAAGCTACCCCAAGGATATTAAAAATGTATACGGTGGAGCAGGAATTGGCGGTGGAGCGTACGGCTGCGTGGATCTGATTGAAATCAATGGTGGCAATGTGACAGCCTATGGAGGATATGTTACGAACGCAGGAAGACACCCCGGAGCCGCAATCGGCACTGGCGGCGGTGGAGCAAAACCGGTAGAAGATGGATACAAGTATGGTGAGATTGTGATCAAGGGCGGAACGGTTTCAGCCATTGCGTATAATAATGAAGTATATGCGATCGGTATCGGAGTGAAACCAGGCCAAGCGCTGCAGGAGGGTACCTTGGTGGGCTCCATTTCCATCAGTAATGAAGCAACAGTAAACTTAAATGGCGGCGATTATTTCCCGAAAAGTGAAAATCCCGGACTGAAAAACTATACCATTCAGGGCACGATTGCGGATGTACGATTCATCGAAAGCGCTTATCCGGTGACAATCAGCGTGGGAGAGATTACCTGGAATGCAGGAACGATGAAGGTGAGCGATTATCAAGTTACACTTAAGGCATCCAATTATCTGAAGCCATTAACGCCAGGGACACCGGTAACGGTAACGGTGACGGTTGGAGACTATGTTTATCAGATGGAAGCTGACGTTGCTGATGTTGATGATAAGAATGCAACGATCACTTTGAAGGCCGCAACTCCTCTTTATGAGACAAGATTAAAATTTGTTTCCACGGTGATCACGAGCGATCAGATATTACAGGCAACCGATATCACGGTCAAGCAGAATGGTGAACCGTTGAGCAATCAAGAAGGTCAAAGTGCAGCTATGGTCATTCCTTCCATGCAGATTTCGTATGATGAAGCGAACACGGGACATCTGACGGTATATCTGCCGGAAAATAAGAATAAAACAGAGATTTCGGTGACGGTACCGGGCTTAAATGACGGCAATCCGATCACAAAATCAGGTGAGACGATTTCGACAACACCAAATGAAATCGAGATGTTTCATGATGATACCGTTTGTAGTCATGAGTACTATAATGCAGATGGATTTTGTGAAGCATGTGGTGCATATCAGGAGGCAAAAAATTGGAAGGGATATTATGAGATTTATAATGCCGGTCAGCTTTTCTGGTTTGCAAAGCAGGTTAATGATAGTAATATCCCTAATAACAGCAATCTGAAGCTGATGAAGGATATTGAGATCCCGGGCGGACATGACTGGACAAGCATTAGAGACAAATCTAATACTTGGTCTTTCGAGGGGACTATTGAGGGAAATTACCATGTAATTTCCGGACTGCGACCTGCTAATGACGGTACAAGTTCTAACTACGGACTGGTGGCAAGTATTAAATATGGGAATGTACAAAATATAGGGCTGGTGTTTGAAGGTGATTGGACTTGCGGGTTGTGTAGACTCACTGTGGGTGATATCAAAATTCAGAATTGTTTTGTAGTAGGAACAAATTTTTCATATAGTTGTTCACAAGGAGCGGTGACTAAAAATGGAACGGTGACTAATTGCTTGGCTGTATCAGGAAAACTGGAAGGAACTAAGTACTCGAATGATCATAGGGCTACTTTTACGAACTGTTATGAGACAGAAAAGAGTGATTATAGTTCTCCGGGTATTACTACTATAAGCGAAGAAAAACTGAAATCCGGAGAAATTGCCTATAAATTAAACGGTGATCGATCAGATGGTACGTGGGGACAGGTGATCGGAACGGAGGATTACCCGCATTTCCGCAAGTACAGTAAGACGGTATATTATGATCCAGCTACTGGTACATATTCTAATAATAATGCGGCAAGTATCACTTCCGCAGCTGTCACGGATATTAAGACGATTTCTGACACAAAAGCGACTGCTACACTTAAGGCAACAGGAACTCCCGGAGCAGAGGTTAAGTTTTTCTTAACCTCCGGCGAGGATGAGCAGACATTAACATTAGATGATATGTTCTCGAAAGGAACGTTACTTACGGAGAGTTCTTCCGGAAACTATGAGTATACTATTACGGATTTAGCTCCGGACACAGAACATCATGTCAGACTGATGATTAAAAAGGATGGTGTGTTATCTCTTGATGTAACCTATGTAAATTTCCAGACAGAAAAAGTGCGGCAGGAGGCACCTAATGCTGCTGATGTTTCTATCAATTACGAACAGGAGACTTTAGAGAATAAAGCTTCCTGCGATCTGGAGTATGCTGCTTCTAAGGATGCACAGTCATGGACAACGATAAGACAGGGTGGTAAGGTTCGTCTGACAGGGCTGCTGGATAACATTCGTGAAAATGGTGGGTCTGTACCATTCTATATTCGCAGGAAAGCATCCTCGTCCATGTCAGCCAGTGAAGCGGTTTTGGTGGCGGATTTGCAAACACAGGCGATTCCGGAAGAATCGAACAAGCCGAATATTGATTATCGGAAGGAAGAAATCACAATTTCCTCATCTTTACAGTATGTGATTGTAAACGGAACCAATACCTCTCCAAACTGGACATCTGCAAAAATGGGCAGTGGATCAGGAATTTCGATTACAGACATCATTTCTTCCGATCATGAGAGTACGGTTTATTATCGGTATGCTGCAAGCAACACGGATAAGAAATTTGCCGGAAAACCCGAAAGTATCACGATTCTTAAAAGAACGGCAGCACCGGCTGCAATAACTGAGGGTGAGGTGACTATAACCGGTACGACGATTACCATAAACAGAACTAATCCGGAAAATGACATTGAGTATGGATACCGTGATGTAGATTCAGACGGAGCATTTACATGGATTGACGGTACGAAAATTCAGGGATTATATCCGGCACATGGATATCAGGTAACCAGCAGAATAAAGGCGAAAGAGAATGCATTTGCTTCTGAGAGAACGGAACCGCTTCATGTGTCTACCAAGGATACACTGAGAATTGTAGGAAACGGAACACCAAAGTGGGATGCGAAGGGGACTTATGGGGTTTCACTTGCTCAGATTCCGGTTTCCCTGGCTTCTGGTTATGGTGTGTATAATGGTGCAAATCAACTGGTAGCCGGAACCTGGAGCTGGGAACCGGAAAATAGTAGTTCAGCATCTGGTATTTATCCGAATGTAAAAGGTAACAAGGCTTATACCGTGAAATTTACACCGACAGATTCAAGTGCTGCATACGATGGGACATTAACAGCTTCCGTGGTACCGGAAATCTCTAAGAAAACACTGTCATTATTCGTTACGGTAGAAAATAAGGCCTATGATGGCACGAGAACAGCAACTGTGCATGAACCGCTGATTGTAAAGACTGGCGTGGATACAGGTTCAGGAGAAGAGCAGCTGCAGATCACAGGCTTAACAGCCGCTTTTAAGGATGCAAATGCCGGAACCAATAAAAAGGTTGTGATCGATGCTTCGAAGGCAGTGATAACAGGAGCAGCAGCGAGCGGTGGCGGAGCAACAGCCGATCCGGATAACTACCAGGTCAACATTCCTTCCAGTGCAACCGCAACGATCGAAAAAGCAGCATCTTCGATCACGATCAATGATGCAGAGTGGCCGGGAACGAAAACATATGGCGATCCTGATTTTTCATTGACTGGAGTTACCACCGTTGGAGACGGAGCGGTGACCAAGGCAAGCGACTCTGCGAATGTACTGACGGTTGATGCAGATGGCCGGGCAACGATCCATGGCGCGGGTACGGCAACGGTAACGATAAGTGTGGCAAGTGATATCAATTACACGGCAGGTAATAATTCCAGACCGATCACCGTTCAGAAGGGAAGCATTTCCCTGAATTTGAAAGCCGGAAAGAAAACCGGTCTGATGCAGAGACTCCGGGCTGCTCTTGGAAATGTGAAAGATACTTATGTTCTGACTCTGGAAGCGAAGGGAGCTTATCAGGATGTTCTGACTGGAACGGTAATATTTTATGAAAATGGACAGTCGCTCAATGAGACGCCGATCACATTGACCAATGGAACCGCATCCATGGAATATTCGGGTCCTTCTGCTGGTACGCATGAAATTTCGGCAGATTATGTGCTTCCGGCTGACGGCGCAGAGCAGCAGAATTACAATAAGCCTGCACTGGTAAGCTGCAGCTTCGAGGTCGGAAAAGTAGATGAGGATCAGATTCAGATCAAAGAAGTAGACGGGAAACTCTACGGAGATGATCCATTCAAACTGGAACTTACCGGACAGAAGGGAACCGGAGCTGTGAAATTCTCCGTTCCTGACGGAAATGGAGTTCTGGAGCTATCAGAAGTGAACGGAAAAACAGAGGCGAAAATCATCGGAGCCGGAACGGTCCTTGTGACGGCTGAGGTTGCCGGGGATAGTGACTACAATGGAACGACGGTGACCAGGGAAATTACTGTTGGAAAAGCACAGGCACCGGAAATCTCCGTGGCAGAGCCGAAGATTGCACCGGTTCCGGCAGATGCACCGGAGGAGGTAAAAAAGATTGCTAACCTCTTGGAAGAGAAGACCCCGGAGATTACCGGACTGGATACTGTGGCAGCAGATCTGATCCGGGAAACAGAAAACGGGGATGTGATCGTAAAAACAGGAGAAAATCAGACGATTTCCGGAGTGGAAGCGAAGGAAAAACTTCAGAAGGAAGGAGTCGATACCGCAGGAAAGAAGGTAAGACTGGTGGTTGAGCCCTATATGTCGGTGGAAGTAAAGGGTGTGACCGAAAAACAGGGAGTGAATGTGATCACTTTTGAAATCACCGCATTATACAATGTAAAAGCCACAACAGCCGGAAAGAATGAGACCATGCAGGAGGAAGGAACCGGTAGAAATACCATTCTGATCGGCACAGCAATCCCGCAGAAGGTTGGAACCCCGGTTACGATCACCCTGCCACTCCCGGCAGATTATCCGACCGAGGATCTCTTTATCCGCCATCTGCTTCATAATGGAAGAATTGTATATTATCCTGTAACAGTAAGGGTAAAACAGGGAAGTGCGATGGCAGAGTTTGTCAACAAGGATGGCTTTAGTACCTTTGAGCTGCTCTCAGACAGCCGAAAGGGAACGGTTGCATTTGATCATGGAGTCGGAGAACGGAGCTATAGCCTGGAGCAGATGGATGAAGCGCTTCCGACAGTCAGCAAGGATGGAGCTGTGTTCAAGGGCTGGAAGATCAACGGCACGTTGTATACAACTGTGAACGAAGCACTCCTGGATGTGCTGGATCAGGCAGAAGGACATCGTGTGACGGCGCAGGCAGTCCTGGAAAGCAGCAGTCCAGAAACTCCTGATGATTCGAAAGGTGACAGGAACACCGGTTCTGACAGTGACAGAGAGGATACCGACCGGAATGTGGCCAGAAATGCATGGAAAACAAAGAAAGTCAATGGCGTAGTCAGATGGAGCTACTATGATAGCGATGGACGTCGTGTATTCAATGCATGGAAACAGCTTTTGTATGAGGGAACCATGTTCTGGTATCACTTTGGTGCTGACGGGTACATGGATACCGGCTGGTTTAAAGATGCGGATGGAAACTGGTATTACCTGAATCCGGTATCTGATGGCACGCAGGGAACCATGAAGACCGGCTGGCTGAAAGACGCAGACGGAAACTGGTATTATCTGAATCCGGTTTCCGACGGTACGCGGGGAGCGATGAAGACTGGCTGGCTGAAAGATGCGGATGGAAGCTGGTATTATCTGAACCCGGTATCTGACGGTACCCAGGGAGCGATGAAGACCGGCTGGTTTACAGATCCGCAGGATGGACATCTCTATTATCTGGATCCAAAGACCGGTGCAATGGTGACCGGAAACATACAGAATGATAGCGTGTGATTCTGTTTCATGGGGATCCATCAACTTTTATGGTTGATGGATCCCTGCTTTTATCTTCTCATAGGACAAATGGAAATTTTTACTTGACAGTTCTATGTTTTTTCATGTATGATAAAAATAGTGTGAAGAGACATTTATCGTTTTCATGCAAATGTATGTAATGACCACTCCCGCAGAACAGACTACGGAAGTTAAGCCCATCGGACAGGCGGGTCAAGCGCCGCGTGGGGTTAAGCCCACATTATTGATTGAGTTAAAAGCTCAAATTTATAAGTTGATTACTTTATAATCAGTGTTTGAAAAACACATCATCTTGTGAATCGGTCAATAAGTGCAGGGACAATATATTTGCGATTGCAGACTTGGAGGAAAAAACGATAAAGGTCAGAGGCAGACGGGAGCGGAGTGACGCGCCCCAGACCCCAATGGAATAGAATCGTTTTGAGCAGATGATGGTTTTGGCGTCATCTGCTTTTTTATTATTCAGATGATGCGCAATCAATAAAATGCGTGAGGAACAAAACCATGGACAGAGAGAGACAAAAGAAAGCCCCGATCTATGAAGCGCTCGAGGAATTTAAAAAGAAGAGAGTTGTCCCGTTTGATGTACCGGGACATAAGAGAGGACGCGGAAATCCGGAACTGGTACAGCTTTTAGGCGAAAAATGTGTATCTTTGGACGTAAACTCCATGAAGCCGCTTGACAACCTCTGTCATCCGGTCTCCGTGATCCGTGAGGCGGAAGAGCTTGCGGCGGAGGCATTCGGAGCGGCCAGCGCCTATCTGATGGTAGGCGGAACGACATCTGCGGTTCAGAGCATGATCCTCTCGGTGGTAAAAGCCGGAGATAAAATCATCCTGCCGCGAAACGTACATAAGAGCGTCATCAACGCTCTGGTGCTCTGCGGCGGAATCCCGATCTACGTAAATCCGGAGATGAACCAGAAACTCGGTATTTCGCTGGGAATGCAGGTCGAAAAAGTAAAACAGGCCATCGAGGACAATCCGGACGCGGTTGCGGTGTTCGTCAACAACCCGACCTATTACGGCATCTGCTCTGATATAAAAACGATCGTACAGCTTGCCCATGCGAGGGGCATGAAGGTTCTCGCGGACGAGGCTCATGGAACCCACCTGTATTTCGGAAAGAATCTTCCGATCTCCGCAATGGCGGCGGGAGCTGATATGGCGGCGGTATCCATGCACAAGTCCGGCGGAAGCCTGACCCAGAGTTCGCTTCTTCTTTTAAATAAGGGAGTGAACACCGATTATGTGCGCCAGATCATCAACCTGACCCAGACTACAAGCGCATCCTACCTGCTTCTTTCCAGTCTTGATATCTCAAGACGAAATCTGGCTCTCCGCGGTGAGGAATCCTTCGCGAAGGTCGTTGAGATGGCAGAATATGCGAGACGGGAGATCAACTCCATCGGCGGCTATTATGCTTATGGAAAAGAACTGGTGAACGGTGACAGCATTTTCGATTACGATGTGACGAAGCTATCCGTATATACAAGAGACATCGGACTTGCGGGAATCGAGGTCTATGATCTTCTGCGCGACGAGTATGATATCCAGATCGAATTCGGTGACATCAGCAACATTCTGGCTTACATCTCCATCGGAGATCGTATCCAGGACATCGAGCGCCTTGTTGGTGCTCTGGATGATATCGAGCGTCTCTACAAAAAAGACAGCTCCGGACTGCTCTCTGGTGAGTATATCTCCCCGAAGGTCGTGATGTCCCCGCAGAAAGCGTTCTACTCCGAGAAAGTCTCTGTTCCGGTGGAAGCGTCTTCAGGAAGAGTCTGTGCGGAGTTTGTGATGTGTTATCCGCCGGGAATCCCGATCCTGGCGCCGGGTGAGATGATCACGGACGACGTGGTCCAGTATATCCTGTATGCGAAGAAAAAGGGATGCTCCATGCAGGGAACAGAAGATCCGGCTGTGGATCATCTGATGGTGCTGGCAAACATATAGCATGAATTTTTCAAGGCGCAGGACCTGGCTGTAGGAAAACAGCCTGTCTGCCTGCATACAGGCTTTGGCCAATACGATACAAGGAGTCATAAAATATGGAATTCTGGTTTTCAGAACTGCACACCGGAAACGTCAAGCTGTCCATCAAGATCGAAAAGCAGCTGTTTTCCGGGGAGAGTGAATATCAGCGGATCGATGTGTTCGATTCCGAGGAATTTGGAAAATTTATCTCTCTGGACGGGGAGATTGTATTCTCCGAGAAGGACGAGTTTATTTATGACGAGATGGTGACCCATGTGCCGATGGCGGTCCATCCGTGTGTGAAGGACGTACTGATCATCGGCGGCGGCGACGGCGGTGTCGCGAAAGAGCTTTTGCAGTATGATTGCGTGGAACATATCGATGTCGTGGAGACGGATGAGATGTTTGTGGAGGTTTCAAGAAAATTTTTCCCGGAGGTAGCCTGTGCATTAGATGATCCGCGTGTCGAGGTCCACTATGATGACGGTCTGAGATTTTTAAGAAACAAGAAGGCAAAATATGACCTCATCATCAACGATTCCACAGACCCCTTCGGCCACACTGAGGGACTGTTCACGAAGGAATTCTACGGTAGCTGCTACAGCGCCTTAAAGGAAGATGGAATCATGGTCTACCAGCATGGAAGCCCATTCTACGATGAGGACGAGCTGGCCTGCCGCAGTATGCACCGAAAGGCATTCCGCTCCTTCCCGATCAGCCGTGTGTATCAGGCGCATATTCCAACCTGTCCGTCCGGATACTGGCTCTTCGGCTTCGCTTCAAAGAAATATCATCCCATCAAGGATTTCAAGCCCCGGGAATGGGATGCATTAAATATCGAAACCTGGTATTACACGACACATCTTCACATGGGCGCATTCATGCTGCCGAAGTATGTTGAGGATCTTTTAAAAGAGGAGGAAAAATAAACATGAGCAGATTAATGATCATCGGCTGCGGAGGTGTTGCGTCCGTAGCGATCCACAAGTGCTGTCAGAACAGTGATGTATTCACAGAAATCATGATCGCAAGCCGTACCGTATCCAAGTGCGATGCCTTAAAGGAGAAACTTCAGGGAACGACAAAGACGAAAATCACGACCGCGAAAGTGGATGCTGACAACGTGGACGAGCTGGTGGCTTTAATGGAAAGCTACAAGCCGGATGCAGTGTTAAACGTTGCACTCCCGTATCAGGACCTGACGATCATGGATGCATGCTTAAAGGCCGGCGTGAACTATATCGATACCGCAAACTACGAGCCGGAGGACACCGACGATCCGACATGGCGCGCGATCTATGAGAAACGCTGCAAGGAAGAGGGCTTCACCGCATACTTCGATTATTCCTGGCAGTGGGCATATCAGGAGAAATTCAAAGAGGCTGGACTTATGGCACTCTTAGGAACAGGTTTTGACCCGGGCGTCACAAGCGTCTTCTCCGCGTATGCGTTAAAGCACTATTTCGATGAGATCCACACCATCGACATCTTAGACTGCAACGGCGGCGACCATGGTTATCCGTTCGCTACAAACTTCAACCCGGAGATCAACCTCCGTGAGGTATCCGCAAACGGCTCCTACTGGGAGAACGGCCACTGGGTAGAGACAAAGCCGATGGAGATCAAGCGTGAGTACAACTTCCCGCAGGTTGGCGAGAAGGACATGTACCTTTTACATCATGAGGAGATCGAATCCCTTGCAAAGAACATTCCGGGCGTAAAGCGCATCCGCTTCTTCATGACCTTCGGACAGAGCTACCTGACCCACATGAAATGCTTAGAGAACGTTGGAATGCTTTCCACTTCCCCGGTAAACTTTAATGGACAGGAGATCGTTCCGATCCAGTTCTTAAAGGCTCTTCTTCCGGATCCGGCATCCTTAGGTCCGAGAACCGTCGGAAAGACAAACATCGGCTGTATCTTTACCGGTGTGAAGGACGGAAAAGAGAAGACGATCTATATTTATAACGTATGTGACCATCAGGAGTGTTACAAGGAAGTCGGCTCCCAGGCCATCTCCTACACGACTGGCGTACCGGCAATGATCGGTTCCATGATGGTAGTAGACGGAACCTGGAAGGGCGCGGGTGTATTCAACGTCGAGGAGTTCGATCCGGATCCGTATATGGAAGCGCTGAACAAGTGGGGACTTCCGTGGGTTGTGGATGAAAATCCGGAGATTGTAGAATAAATGAAAATTAATGAATTACCAACTCCATGCTATGTAATTGATGAAAGAAAGCTTCGGAAAAATCTGGAAATCTTAAAGAAAGTAAAGGACGACACCGGCTGCAAGATTCTCCTTGCCCAGAAGGCATTCTCGAACTTCTTTGAGTACCCCCTGATCGGGCAGTATCTGGACGGTACCACAGCCAGCGGTCTTTTCGAGGCAAAGCTTGGATATGAAAAAATGGGAAAGGAGAATCATGTGTTCGCTCCGGCCTTCAAGGAATCGGAGATCGGGGAACTCACCGATATCTGCGAACATCTGGTATTCAATTCCTTTTCCCAGCTTGAAAAATACGCGGACTTCTGTAAGGAAAAAGGCGTCAGCATCGGCATCCGCGTAAACCCGGAGTGCTCCACTCAGGGCGACCACGCGATCTACGATCCCTGTGCGCCGGGATCCAGACTCGGCGTGACCCTGGCCAATTTCCGGGAAGATCTTGTGGAAAAGCTTGACGGGATCCACTTCCATACCCTCTGTGAGCAGAACTCGGATGATCTGGAGACGACTCTGAAGGCGGTGGAGGAAAAATTCGGGAAATACCTGAGGCTTCCGAATATCAAATGGCTCAACATGGGCGGCGGACACCATATCACGAGAAAAGATTACGACATCGACCGCTTAGAGCGCTGCATCCGCCATATGCAGGAGACATATGATGTCACTGTCTATGTGGAACCGGGGGAAGCCGTGGCATTAAATGCGGGATATCTCGTGACAGAAGTCATGGACATTGTGGATAACGGCATCAGGACACTGATCTTGGACGCTTCCGCCGCCTGCCATATGCCGGACGTGCTGGAAATGCCCTACCGTCCGCCGTTAAAAGACTCCGGCGAAGCGGACGAAAAGCAGTATACCTACCGTCTCTCATCAATGACCTGCCTTGCGGGTGACGTGATCGGCGACTATTCCTTCGACCACGAGATTCAGATCGGCGATAAACTCTATTTCGAGGACATGGCGATCTACTCCATGGTAAAAAACAACACCTTCAACGGCATGTGCCTGCCGTCCATCGCGCGGATGGATGAGAGTGGGGAGTGCAGTGTGGTGAAAACCTTTGGGTATGAGGAATTTGTGAGAAGACTGGGATAAAATAGAAACATGATTATAGAAAACGGGGCTGCCGCTTGCCAAAATTGGTGCGGCAGCCTCTTCTCATTATTTTCGTTTTACAACGGCTGTTTTTCCACGAAAAGCAATCCCGATTTTTATGATCGGCCGGACACCTGCATCCCGCAATTCCGTGTCATATTTTTTCACATCTATTTGTTGGAGGGCGCGATCTGCCAGCGCATCCAGATCCACATGATCATCATTTGTGTGTTTGAATTCAAACAGGAATCCCGGAATTCCTTTTACTAATGGATTCAGTTGAATATCAAATCGGCCAAGTCCCGATTCTCGATTGGAACGAATCTGGTACCTGTTTCCAAGGATCGCACATAATCCAAGCATCATGCCATGATAAAAACTTTCATTTGCCCCATCCATAGAAGAAATACTCTGCAGCATAAAATTCTCCAGCAAAGATTGAAGCTTTTTTGCATTTCCGGAGAATATCGCCTGATTGATAGAAATCGCGACGCTGTTCTGATTCGTCCGATTCAAAATTTCTTTTTCATAAACACAGGCAATCTCTTTATTTGGAATTGCAACATCACACATGAAATTCCCATCATTCTGTGGATAAATTTCTGCAACTTTTAAGTAACCCGCAACAAGAAGAAAACTATAAATCGTGTATGGATTATTCTGTATCTCCGGATAGATCACGCTGGTGTCTATATAAGTAGTGATTTTTTCACCGCAGAGCAGTTTATGAAGTCCTTCCATTATCTCGGGTGTAGCTGTTGCGATAATCTCACCAATGATTTCGTTGCTGCCGGTAGACTGCCAGAACGCCTTTGGGAAGCACTGATCGGTAATGTAATTGATGACAGACCATGGATTAAAGATTTCTGTATGACCAAATCGGTATCCGTCATACCAGCTGCAGATCTCCTGATATTTGTCCTCTTTCCCATAGTAGTGCAGAATATCTTTTACTTCTTCAGTCGTAAAGCCGAAATATTCACTGTAACTGTCGTCCAAAATTGAATTGGTTTTCAAATTATTCATGCCGCTGAAAATGCTTTCTTTCGCCACGCGGAGAATTCCCGTGAGAAAGCCAAAAGCCAGATGTGGATTATCCTTCAGGCCGCCGGAAAAGAAATTACGCATGAAATTCACGATTTCCGGATAAAAATTGCAATGATGTCCCTGCTGGATCGGTGTATCGTATTCATCAATAATGATAATACATTCTTGTCCATAATGCTTGTGCAGCAACAGAGATAAGATTTGTAATCCCATCTGGCAGTCTACTTCATTCGCATTGTCACTGGCAAGGCGATGGTACTGTTCTTTTTCATAGATTCCGAGTGCAGTACTTTCCTCAAGTTCACTGTGCCGTATAAATTCCAGTGAAATCAGCTTACGGAGCTTCTGAAATGTCTCATGCCATGTCAGACATTTTACATCCTTAAATGTCAGGAATATGACCGGATACTTTCCCTGATGCCGGGTATAATCAGAACCACACTGCCATATCTGCTTATCCTTGAAATAAATGGAGGTGTCCTCCTGTGTTTTTTCAAAAAAGACCCGAACCATATCCATATTCAATGTTTTACCAAAACGTCTCGGACGGGTAAACAACGATACCATAGGTTTCGTATCCAGAAAATCACGGATCAGCAAGGTTTTATCTACATAATAATAGCTTGTGGTCGCCGTCTTGAAATCAGAAATCCCAATGGGCATCGGCTTTTTCTTTTCGCCTGAATCTGGCCAAACTGCATTTTCTGGAATCAGCCAGGAATGTCCCTTTTTCACAGCTCCGGAAATTTCGCCCTGCTTGCACATCTGCTGGACTCTGCGCACTGTGATTCCCATTGCTTTTGCCGTTTCCATGCTGGATAAATAGTTCATAGAACACCTCCAAACGTAATTCTATCATAAGTATATCCCATTAAACGAAATATTACAACTCTGCATTTCGCTTATATTTCGTTTCAAACGAAATGTATAGACAGCAACAGTCGGGAGGACAATTCTGAATAAAAAAGCCGAATGAACGTTAATTTCATTCGGCAGTGAAGCTTTACGCATCTTTTGTTTCTGTATTTTGTCTGTACAGGATCATCAGTCCGCGGAGCAGAAGATCCGGGTCATAGGTGATTTTGTGGGTGCAGAGCGGTGTGATGAATCTTGCCATACCGCCGGTAGCAATAAGGGTTGCCGGTTCGCCGAGCTCTGCGGTCATGCGGTCGATAAGACCGTCAAGCATTGCGGCATTGCCAAGCATGATACCATTTCTCATACATTCGATGGTGTTCTTTCCGATCGTACGTTTCGGAACATCGAAGCTGATCCTCGGAAGCTGGGCTGTATTGGAAACGAGGGAGTTTAAGGCAACCTTTACACCGGGGAGAATCACACCGCCGATGTAATTTCCATCGTGGTCCACCACATCGAGCGTTGTCGCGGTTCCCATGTCCGCGATGATGATCGGTCCTTTGTATTTGGCATTTGCAGCGACAGCGGCCACGATCCGGTCACCGCCGACGGTCTTAGGGTTATCCATCTTGATGTTTAAGCCTGTCTTCATGCCGGAACCAACAAGAAACGGTTTCTTTCCGGTGATCTTCTTCACGGCGGAAGAGATCGGCGCGTTCAGTGGCGGGACAACGGACGCCATAATGGAACCTTCGATATCATTTTTCTTTACTTTATGAATCTCCAGAATATTCTTTAAAAGGATCGCGTATTCGAGACTCGTTTTTCGGTCATCGGTGGTGATGCGCTCCTCAAAATATGTTTTATTGTCGTCAAGACCTCCGACAACGATATTGCTGTTTCCCATGTCGATTGCTAAAATCATTGAGAAAACTCCTTCCACAATTCTAAGTAACGTGTTATACTGTTTTTACGTGTGCAGTTGATCAAAGGTTCCGTATTTGCGGGATTTGTCAACCGTCACTGTGAATATGAGAAACGTGTGAGACAGGTTCCTCATAATTTTAAAGTTCGAATTATCTTACCATAAATTGACTAAAATTACAACGGAGGATTCCAAATGTTAGCAGGAAAAACCGTACTTTTATGCGTGAGCGGCAGTATCGCTGCATATAAAATCGCATATCTCGCCAGCGCACTGAAAAAACTGAAGGCAGATGTCCATGTGCTTATGACCCGGAATGCGACAAATTTCATCAACCCGATTACATTCGAGACACTGACCGGAAATAAATGCCTGGTGGATACGTTTGACCGGAACTTTGAGTTTTCCGTTGAACATGTTTCCCTTGCGAAGGCGGCGGACGTTGTCCTCGTTGCCCCGGCTTCCGCAAATGTGATCGCGAAGCTGGCCCATGGTCTTGCGGACGATATGCTGACGACCACAGTTCTCGCCTGTACCTGCAAGAAGATCATCAGCCCGGCGATGAACACGAGAATGTTCGAGAATCCGATCACGCAGGACAACTTAAAGCTCTGTGAGCACTATGGAATGGAAGTGATCAGTCCGGCAAGCGGGTATCTCGCCTGCGGCGATACCGGAGCCGGAAAGATGCCGGAGCCGGAGGTGCTGCTTCAGTATATTTTAAAGGAAGTCCAGTACGAGAAAGACTTAAAAGGAAAGAAGATCCTCGTGACCGCAGGCCCGACGAGGGAGGCCATCGACCCGGTCCGCTATATTACAAACCACAGTACCGGAAAGATGGGGTATGCCATCGCGAAGACGGCAGCTCTCCGCGGCGCTGAGGTGACTCTTGTTTCCGGACCGGCAGAGGTGGAGCCGCCGATGTTCGTAAACTTTGTTCCGGTGGTTACCGCCAAAGATATGTTCGAGGCCGTGACAAGCCGCAGTGATGAGATGGACGCGGTGATCAAGGCCGCGGCTGTCGCTGACTACCGCCCGAAGTTCGTGAATACCGAGAAGACAAAGAAGAAAGACGGGGATATGGCGATCGAACTGGAGCGCACCGATGATATCTTAAAGTGGCTTGGTGAGCACAAAAAGGACAGCCAGTTTCTTTGCGGATTTTCCATGGAGACGGAACATATGCTGGAGAATTCCAGGGCAAAATTAAAGAAGAAGAACCTCGATATGATCGTTGCCAACAATCTGAAGGTTGCCGGTGCCGGTTTCGGAACGGACACGAACGTGGTGACGATGATCCGCGAGAACAGGGAGATCGAACTCCCGATCATGTCGAAGGAAGAGGTTGCAGGGGCGATCTTAGACGAGATCTTTGGGATCGAGCGATAGATTGCTATAAATATAACGAATTTTAGGGCTTTCTTCTTGACGAAAGCCTTAAATACTGGTAAAAATTTAAGTGGAAAAATATAGATTTTTAAGATAGATTTGGAGGAAAATTTTTTGGCTTCATTAAATGATGAAATAAAGAGACGACGGACATTCGCGATCATTTCCCACCCGGATGCCGGTAAAACCACACTGACGGAAAAGTTTCTGCTCTACGGCGGAGCGATTAACCTGGCAGGGTCGGTAAAGGGTAAAAAGACCGCAAAACACGCGGTTTCAGACTGGATGGAGATTGAAAAGGAAAGAGGTATTTCCGTAACGTCATCTGTATTGCAGTTTAATTATGACGGATACTGCATTAATATTCTGGATACGCCGGGTCATGAAGACTTCTCGGAAGATACGTACAGAACCTTAATGGCAGCGGATTCGGCGGTCAT
>OMGF01001053.1_pt1 | contig 20296 bp, 16 predicted proteins | sample 1645861 | NCBI WGS metagenome assembly OMGF01 (sample SAMN05578586, study PRJEB25193) | human gut metagenome | biome: Human Microbiome; feature: human-associated habitat; material: feces | host: Homo sapiens | place: USA:Birmingham
GACGGCGTTACCTGTCTCAGCGGCACGGGCCCCTGGGTACTGTCCGAACATAAGCAGAACCAGTATGCCGTTTTCAAGGCAAACACCTCCTATTGGGGCACGAAGCCGAAGCTTCAGAGCATTCGCTGGACCGTTATGCCAGACGCCCAGACGATGCTGATGGCGCTGCAGAAAGGCGAAATCGATCTTATCTTCGGTTCTGACGGCGACCAGATCACGAGTGACGCCTTCGCGAAACTTCAGAAGGAAGGCCAGTACGCGGTTCTTGCGAGTGATCCTATCGCGAGCCGCGCCGTGCTCCTCAATTCAAACCCGAAAAACGCCCCTGTCACCGCCGATCCGGCTGTACGTGAAGCGATTCAGCGCGCGGTCAACCGCAAGGCGATCACTGAAGGCGTTCTGAACGGGCTTGAGGCTCCGGCAGAAACGCTTTTCGCGAAAAATGTTCCGGGCTGCGATGTCCCACTGAAACCCCGCCCCTATGATCCTGCCGCGGCTGAGAAGATCCTTCAGTCTGACGGCTGGAAAAAGAGTTCTGACGGCATCTATATAAAGAATGGGAAACCCTGCGAGGTCACCTTCTGGTTCAACTCCAATAACACTCAGGAAAAGGCAATTGCTGAGGCTATTCAGTCTGATCTCGCGAAAGTTGGCATCCGCATGAATATCCGGGGTGAAGAAAAACAGGCTTATCTCGACCGTCAGAGAACCGGAAAGTTTGACATGCAGTACTCGCTCTCCTGGGGCGCTCCGTACGATCCGCAGAGTTACTTCTCAAGCTGGCGTATTCCGGCTCACGGCGATTTCCAGGCGCAGACCGGTCTGCCCGACAAGGCTCTGATTGATCGGGAGATTACATCTCTCATGACGGAACAGTCTGAAACGAAACGCGCCGCCATGATCCGCGACATTCTCACCCGGATTCATGACTCCGCGGTCTACGTTCCGATTTCCTACTCCCGAACCAAAGCGGTTTACCGCACTTCACTCTCGGGAGTGGGATTCAGGGTGTCGCAGTACGAAATTCCGTTTGAAGATATGTTCTTCAAAGACGCCAAATAAGGAGAGAGACGCCCAATGCTGCGGCTGATTCTGAAACGGATCATCTTTCTTATCCCGATTCTTATCGGGATATCGATGATTTCGTTTTTAATCACCTCTCTCTCGCCTTCCGATCCGGCTGAGGTCGCGATCCGCGTAAATGCCATGGTGCCGACACCTGAGCTCGTAGCGGAAACACGATCCGAAATGGGACTCGACCGCCCGATAATCGTCAGATGGGCGGATTGGATCACCTCTGCTCTTCATGGAGACCTTGGCCGCAGCTGGGTTTCCGGACGTCCTGTCGCGGAGGAATTTTCCAAGGCGCTCCCTGCCACACTGAAACTCGCGGCCGCAGCATTGGCCATCATCATTCCGTTCTCTGTCCTATGCGGCGCGGTCTGCGCGGCGCGCGAGGGCGGTAAAACAGATCACCTGATCCGATCTGCGGTCTTCGCCCTTTCCGCCCTCCCTGACTTCTGGGCCGGACTCCTCCTGATGTGGCTCTTCTCCGTTTTCCTTGGATGGCTGCCGACAAGCGGCATGACACGGCCGGATTCCATTATTCTCCCGGCCGTGACACTGTCACTCGCCTATATCGGCACCTATGTGCGCCTCATCCGGGCGGAAATGGTGGAAACAAATCATGCCGGCTGGGTGCTTTTCGCTGAGAGCCGCGGTCTATCACGGAACCGGATTCTGCTTCATAAACTGCTGAACTCTCTCCGAGGCAGCGCAACCGCACTCGCGATGTCTATCCCGAAGCTGATCGCCGGGGCTTTCGTTGTCGAATGTATTTTTGCCTGGCCCGGAATCGGCAGGCTTTGCGTCACGGCAATTTTCAACCGTGACTTCCCGGTGATTGAAGCCTATGTGCTGCTGATGGCGGTGTGTTTCATCCTTTTCAACCTGGCGGGAGACATCTTTACCGCCTGGCTTGACCCCCGTCCGAGACGGCAGGGCTCGACACTCTGAGGAGGGATGAAATGAATATTCTCTTCAGACGATTCAGAGAAAACCGCGGGGCGACCGCGGCTGCCGGGCTTATCCTCGCGATCGCGGTGATTGGGATTCTCGCCCCGGTTCTCCCGCTTTCCAGTCCGACTGAAATCAGTCTGACTGAAAAGCTCCTTTCACCGTCCCTCTCACACCTTCTCGGAACGGATTCTCTCGGCCGGGATCTGCTTTCACGTCTTATCTGGGGAATCCGCTCAACACTCTTCACGGGCGCGGCTGCCATGCTGATCACGTGCCTTGCCGGCGCTGTGTTTGGTGCGGTTTCTGTCATTCTGGGCGGCAGAGCCGAATCCCTGATGATGAGAGCCGCGGATATCTTTATGAGTTTTCCGTCAGCCGTCCTTGTACTCGCGATCGTCGGAATCGCGGGACCCGGGCTCGGCAATATCCTTTTTGCCTGCGCCGCGGCAAAGTGGCCCTGGTACGCCCGGATGATGCGGACCATTCTCCGCTCGATCATGCAGTCCGGATATGTTCAGTATGCCCGCGCGGCCGGTGCCTCAAGGTCTCATATTCTTTTCTCTCACCTGCTTCCGGGGGCGGCCGGAGAATTTTTCGTCCTGATGACGATTGATACCGGAGCCGTGATTCTGATGATTTCATCCCTCTCCTTCCTGGGACTCGGTACACAGCCTCCGACACCGGAGTGGGGAATGATGCTGTCAGAAGCAAAAAATGTTCTCTCACTCTACCCCTGGCAGATGCTTCCCCCGGGACTCGCGATTCTGATCACGGTCGCCGCCTTTAATTTCCTCGGAGACTCACTTCGGGATGTTTTCGATATGCGGCATGTCACTCTGGAAGGAGATCAGGCATGAATGAGCTGATTCTGAAAACTGACCGTCTGCAGATAAAGGCCCCAAACGGCCGGACTCTTGTAAGAGATGCATCCTTCGAAGTGCGTTCTGGAGAATGCATCGCGATCGTTGGTCCGTCCGGCGCCGGAAAAACCACGTCTGTCCTCGCTTCGCTGGGGCTTCTGCCCGCGCGGTTCAGCCTCTCGGGGAGCATTTCCTGGCTGGGCGGTCCCGCCATTCCGGCCTCATCCTCCCGTCCCTTCCGTCTCGGCCGGGACGCCGTGCTGCTCACTCAGCAGCCGATGGAAGCCTTTGATCCCCTGATCCGGATCGGGCTCCAGATTGAAGAAACACTGACAAGCGCTTTCCCAGACATGGGAAAGCCTGAGGCGCGATCCTCCATCCTTGCCACGCTTCGCCGTTTGGGTTTTGATCGGCCCGAAGACGTAATCCGCCGTTTCCCATGTGAGCTCTCAGGTGGCATGCTGCAGCGATGCATGACAGCTATCGTCCGGCTTCTCAAACCGCGCCTGATTGTTGCTGACGAACCGACCTCGGCCCTCGATATTCTTTCCTCCTCATCTGTCCTCACGGAACTTCTCGATGCGCAGAAGGAAACCGGGGCCGCCCTGATTGTGATCACGCATGACGTGGCGTCTGTAATGTCAATCGCATCGCGGCTTTATGTCGTCGATCAGGGGAATACGGTCGAAACCCTCATTCCAGGGAGACTCGCGGATGCAGAGCACCCCGCTTCCAGACGGCTTCTTTCCGCGCTCAGAACTCTGCCTGAAGACCGCCCGGCAATGCCCTCCTCATCCACTCCATTTATTGAAGTTAGGGATGTGTGCAAAACCTATGCCGGCCCCGGATTTCTTTTCCGCGGCAAAGGCACCAAAGTTCTTGATCGCGTTTCCTTTACTCTGAAAAGAGGCGCCTGCACAGGGCTTATCGGACTCTCAGGCGCTGGGAAAAGCACACTTTCACGGATTCTTCTGGGACTGGAAAAAGCGGATTCCGGACAGGTGCTTTTCGAAGGAATGATGGTCCAAGCCTGGAAAAAAGCGCACCCAGGGTCGCTCAGCGTTGTGCTGCAGAACTACACGGACTCGGTGAATCCCCATAAAACCGTTGGGGACATCATCGCGGAGCCTCTGCGGATCGCAGGCCTGAATGCCGGAATCCCGCAGAAGACCGCGGTAATGCTTTCAAAGGTCGGACTCCCCGAGGACTTCGCGAAGCGATTCCCGCATGAACTCTCCGGCGGTGAACTCCAGCGGGTCTGCATCGCGCGGGCTCTGGCTCCCGCCCCCCGATTCATCATTTTTGATGAAGCGCTTTCCGGGCTCGATGTCGCACTGCAGCAGGACATCCTGCGGCTCCTTTGCAGCCTTAAAACCCCTGAGTCAACCTGGCTCTTTATCACTCACGATCTGGCAGCCCTTCGGTCAATCTGCACCGATGCCGTCCTGCTCGAGGATGGCCGCGCTGCGCTTCAGATCGATACCCGGGCAATCGACACGTCTGAGAATCCGCTCCTCAGACGGCTTGCCTCACTTTTTAAAGAAAAAACCCGGCTTGCGGCCGGACTCACACTGAAAGGCAGACCATGATTTCTGAACAGCTGACCGAAAAAACTTCCATAACCCCGTCCCTTATCCAGACGTTTGATCGCGATATTGAAGAGGAAATTACTGAATACTGGAATCGCCGCGCTGAGGGGTTCGGAAAAACACGTCTCGCTGAACTTTCGGGGCCGGTGAAATCCCGCTGGATGCATGAGATTGCCTCTGCGGTGCTAGGCACCCTCCATCCTCTCCGTATCCTTGACGTGGGTACCGGAACCGGTTTCTTCCCGATCATCACGGCGCCGCTCGGCCATCAGGTAACAGGGATTGATCTGTCACCTGAAATGATTGCTGAAGCAAAAGCGGCGGCGGCTCACTTCGACGTCAACGCCGAATTCCGGGTCATGAACGCTCAGGCACTGGACTTTGAGGATGAAACGTTTGATCTCATCCTCACCCGCAATCTCACCTGGACACTGCCAGACGCGAGAACCGCCTACAGCGAATGGTTCCGCGTTCTGAAGAAGGGCGGCCGTCTGATCAATTTCGATGCTGACTACGGTTCTGTGTCCTTCGAGTCTCTGACTCATGACCTCAAGGATCAGGGGGTCGAGAACGCCCATAAGGGGCTGTCAGACAATTCCCTAGCTGAATGCGATCGGATCAAGGACAGCCTTGGAATCAGCGCCGAACGCCGTCCGGATTGGGACTTTCAGGTGCTGACCGAAATCGGTTTTGAGCGCGTCTCCCTTGACAATTCTCTTTCTGACCGGATCTATCTTGAATGCGATGAAACATTTAACCCGGTCCGGATGTTCCGTATTGATGCTGTAAAAGCCTGAATTCGTTCTCTGACTCAAGGAACCTCACCATGAATTTTCGACTCACAGCTGCACTGGGAGCTGCTTTTCTGATACCGGGGACTGCCTTTGCTTTTGATCTGACACTTTACGGTGTCATTGATACCGGACTTCGCTACTCCCATACCACCACTGAAGGCACTACAACAGACAGCCTCCAGATGATGAGCGGGCAGAACGCCGGTTCCCGTTTCGGCTTCAAAGGCGGGGAATCGCTCGGCAGCGGCTGGAGAGTTGGGTTCAAACTCGAAAATCAGTTTGAATCAGACACCGGGAACGAAAAAGGCGGGCGGCTCTTCCACCGCCAGTCGACAGTGGATGTCAGCTCTCCCTACGGCACAGTCACTTTTGGCCGGATCGGCACCTTTTCCTCCGCAGCCGGAACGTATGACCTGTTTTTCGGCACCGGAGACGCTTTTGACGGGGGGGGGATGGCCTCATTACCGGCCCCTATTCCTTTGACACGCGCCGCAACAACACGGTGACTTATGAGTCTCCCTCTGCCGCCGGGTTCACGGGGTACCTCCAGTATTCCTTCGCGCAAGGCAATGAAGCACCGCATGAGAGCGGGAATGAACGATATCTCGGTGCTGCCGCATCCTACCGACGGGGAGCCCTGAACGCTGTCATCACAGCGGAACGCGTCCGATACGCCGCCGTTACCGGTTTCGGAAAGCGGGATGATAAACAGGTCTATGGGCTTGCGGGGAGTTACGACTTTGGGACTTTCAGGCTTCTCGGCGGTCTGCAGTATGTCACCGGAGCAGATAATCTCGCTGGACTTTGGCTTGGGAAACTCGCTGATGGATCGACAGATTACGGCCGCCTCAGCAGTACAGCGGTTGGTCTCGGCGCGGTCATTCCACTCGGGAAAAACAAAGTTGAAGTGATGACAGGGTACGCCACCGGCCGCTACGGCAAAGAATTCGCGCAGGCAGGCGAAACGTACGATCTGACAGGCTTCAGTGCGGCGATCCGCTATCACTATGCCTTCAGCAAGCGGACTGAGATTTATACCGGCATCGGGTACCAGCAGTACAAAAAGGACTTTGACACGGCGCCGGGGCAGAAAACCCGGATTACGCAGGTTGCTGCCGGAATAACACACCGTTTCTGATTATGTTTTTATACATTTTATGAATAGGAATCCGCATGACGGATACCCCACAAAACCCCTTCTGATTTACGCGCAAAAAACCGCGGCAAGGGCGCGGCGTATAGTCGCACCTTAACCCCTGGCAGCGGTTTTAATCCAATGCGCCTCAGTTTATCGAGCTTTAAGCGCTTTGATCCTCTGAACGGCTTCCGGCGGCAGCTCAATCATCAACTCACCGGGCTGCGGCGCTGAAGGTGCCGGAAATTCTTTTCCGTCTTCTTCATAAAAGTCGATCGAAGTGACCAGCGCGTCTAGCGCCATCTCTTTCAGTTCTTCAATGCTTTCGGCCTCAGTCAAAGCCTCCGGCACATCCCGGAATGAGCCGATAAAGCCTCCTTCCCCATTTGGGGTGGCTTTTGCTGGATATTGATAAATTTCAGTCATCGTTTTATTTCTCAGTTTCTGTTTTATTTTCCGAAGAGGATTCAACAGATTTCTTTTTTTCAGTGAACTTCTTGCAGCGCCGAAACGTCCGAGCACTCAGTTCCGTCATTTCAGTAAATAAAAAGCCTGGGGAAATCTGTCATTCCTCAGGCTTTCGCTTCTCAATTCAGATCAGCGTTTTGAGCGGGATTATTCCCACTCAATCGTCGCCGGCGGTTTTCCGGAGACGTCATAGCAGACACGGTTGATGCCCTTCACTTCATTGATAATGCGGTTGGAGACCTTGCCGAGAAGCTCATACGGCAGGTGAGACCACTTGGCCGTCATGAAGTCCGTCGTTTCGACGCAGCGCAGCGACACCACCCAGTCGTAAGTACGGCCGTCGCCCATGACGCCCACAGAGCGCACCGGGAGGAAAACCGTGAAGGCCTGGGAAACCTTGTCGTACCAGCCGGCGTTATGCAGTTCTTCAATGAAGATCGCGTCAGCCGCGCGTAGCAGATCCGCGTATTCCTTCTTCACTTCGCCAAGGATTCGGACACCAAGGCCCGGGCCGGGGAACGGATGACGGAACACCATCTCGCGGGGCAGGCCCAGCTTGATACCGAGTTCACGCACTTCATCCTTGAAGAGTCCGCGGAGCGGCTCAAGCAGCTTCAGGTGCATATCGGGAGGCAGGCCTCCGACGTTGTGGTGAGACTTGATCACCTTCGCTTTCTTCGTCTTCGCGGCGGCGGATTCAATCACGTCAGGATAAATCGTGCCCTGGGCAAGCCACTTCGCGCCGGTAAGCTTCTTCGCCTCTTCCTGGAAGCAGGCAACGAATTCACGGCCGATGATCTTGCGCTTCTGTTCAGGATCCGCAACCCCCTTCAGGGCGTTCAGGAAGCGCTCTTCCGCGTTCACCACGACAAGCTTCATGCCGAGGTTCTTCTCAAACATTTCCTGAACCTGCTGGCGCTCATTCAGTCGGAGAAGACCGTTGTCAACAAACACGCAGGTGAGCTGCTTACCGATAGCCTTGTGAATCAGAACCGCAGTAACGGAAGAATCCACACCGCCCGAAAGGCCGAGAATCACTTCATCGGAACCCACCTGGGCACGGATGCTTTCAATCGCTTCGTTCGCGAAGTTACCCATTTCCCAGTCCGGATTGCAGTTGCAGATACCGAGCACAAAGCGCTGCAGAATCTCGCGGCCCTTTTCCGTGTGGGTCACTTCCGGGTGGAACTGAACGCCGTAGAAGTGACGGTTTTCGTCCGCCATTGCCGCGATCGGGCAGGAGGGAGTGGACGCCATCACGACAAAGCCCGGGGGAAGCTCGGAAACACGGTCACCGTGGCTCATCCAGACCTTCAGGAAACCTTCACCATTCGGGCCCTTGAAGTCTTCGATGCCTTCCAGCAGCTTCGTGTGGTTATGGGCACGGACCTCAGCGTAGCCGAATTCACGCTTCGTGCCCGGCTCAACCTTGCCGCCGAGCTGAGTCGCCATCGTCTGCATGCCGTAGCAGATGCCGAGAACCGGAACACCGGCGCTGAACACCGCGGGGCTCGCCTGATCATTCGACTCCTCATAGGCGCTCATATAGGAGCCGGAGAGAATAATGCCCTTCGGCGCAAATTCACGGATGAAGTCTTCAGAGACATCATTCGGATGGACTTCGCAATACACATGCGCTTCTCGGACACGGCGGGCGATCAGCTGGGTGACCTGGCTGCCGAAGTCGAGAATCAGAATGCGATCATGATTCATGGGGGAACACTCTTTCAAGTTAGAAGAAAAGCAAAGCGGATACATTGGCCAGCAGGAGCACTGCCGCTTTCCAACGTATCCGCTGATTTTAATTCATCAATTCAGATCGAATTATCACTGCTGGTGATAGTTCGGAGCTTCCTTCGTGATCTGAACGTCATGGACGTGAGATTCGCGCATACCGGCAGCCGTGATCTCAACGAACGCGGCCTTGTGGCGCATATCGTCGATCGTCGGGCAGCCGCAGTAGCCCATGGAGGAATGCAGACCGCCCATCAGCTGATAAATGATGGCACCGACCGGTCCCTTGTAGGGAACCATGCCTTCAATGCCTTCCGGAACGAACTTGGAGATGTTGCCCTGGTTGTTGTCCTGGAAGTAGCGGTCAGCGGAGCCGTGGCTCATAGCGCCGAGGGAACCCATGCCGCGGTAGGACTTGAAGGTGCGGCCCTGGGAGAGGATCACTTCGCCCGGAGCTTCATCAGTACCGGCGAACATGGAGCCCATCATCACGGAGTAAGCGCCGGCAGCGAGAGCCTTGGCGATATCACCGGAGAAGCGGATGCCGCCGTCAGCGATCAGCGGAACGCCGGTGCCTTCGAGAGCTTCAGCCACATTGGAAACAGCGGTAACCTGCGGAACGCCAACACCGGCAACGATACGCGTCGTGCAGATGGAGCCCGGGCCGATACCGACCTTGACAGCGTCAGCGCCGTTGTCGACGAGAGCCTTGGCAGCGTCACCGGTAGCAATGTTGCCGCCGATCACCTGAACATTCGGGTAGTTCTTCTTAACCCAGTTGACGCGGTCAAGCACACCCTGAGAGTGGCCGTGAGCGGTATCAACGCAGAGGACGTCAACGCCGGCTTCAACCAGCGCTTCGATACGCTCTTCAGTGCCGGCACCGACGGAAACAGCAGCGCCGCAGAGGAGCTTGTCGGAGGCGTCGTGAGCGGCGTTCGGGAATTCAGCAGCCTTGACGATATCGCGGACCGTCATCAGGCCGGCGAGCTTGAACTGATCGTCAACGACCAGAACGCGCTCGAGGCGATGCTGGTGCATCAGAGCCTTGGCTTCTTCGAGGGAGGCGCCCTTCTTCACAACGACGAGGCGTTCGCGGGGAGTCATGACGGCAGAAACCGGCACATCCTTGCGGTCTTCGAAGCGGACGTCGCGGTTCGTCACCATGCCGAGAACCGTGCGGTCTTCAGCGACAACCGGGAAACCGGAGATGCGGCGCATACGGGAGAGACGAAGCACGTCAGCAACCGTCATATCGGGGCGGACGGTGATCGGATCATTCACGATACCGGCTTCGAAACGCTTCACCTTGCGAACTTCAGCTGCCTGGGCCTGAGCGGACATATTCTTGTGAATAATGCCGATGCCACCCTGTTCAGCGAGAGCAATAGCGAGACGGGATTCAGTAACCGTATCCATGGCTGCCGAAACGAGCGGAATGTTGAGCGTGATTTCGCGCGTCAGCTTGGTTTTCAGGGAAGTCTGTCTGGGAAGCACATTGGAGTACGCCGGAACGAGAAGAACGTCATCGAACGTGAGTGCTCTCTGAAGGAGTCGCATGGTTAACCTCTGAGCAAAAAAAAAAGTCCCTCCGGCAAGGCATCTGCCGTGGTCCGAGTGCTGAACGGGGGAACTGTTCAACGAGAATCTCGGATACAGGTTAACGGCGCATTATAGCTACCATTCTGATAAAAAGTCAAGCCCCAGCGAAACAAAATCTCCGGGACCGATTTCCCGCCGCCGCAAAGACGTAGGAAAAGCCCACTGACAGTAATGATTCCACTGGAAACGCCTGATTTACGGGGGGGCCAACAGAAAAAAGTGGGGCGGCTTCATCGGCAGCCGCCCCAAAATGCACTCTGGATTCTGACTTCTCTCTGTGCCCTACTTCATCATCCTGCGGCAGACTGCCGCGAAAACAAGTCCCAAAAGACAGAACGCCGCGCCAACCATACAGCAGTCTGAGAAGGCAAAGCCCGTGTTCTGCATCCAGCGCATCAGCGCGGGGCCGCCGAATCCTGCGGCAGCGAAGCCGCAGAACATGATCCCGTAGTTGACGCTTGAATGCGCAGTACCAAACCTTTCAGCTGTAAAGCCCGGGTAAATAGCCATAAAGGCGCCAAAGGAGAGTCCCACGAGGACACAGCCCAGGTAGTACTGCGCGAAATCCCCCATCCCCGCGGTCATCAGCGTAAAGAGCCCGGCGAGCGACAGGCAGAGCGCTCCGGCAAGCACCGCGATCCGCCCGAGATGGTCAGAAAGAATTCCCGCCACAAGGCGGCCCGCCATATTGAAAAGCGCAATGACAGAAACCGATACCGCCGCGGCCGCAGCCGTCATCCCGATTTCATGGCGCGCGATGGATGCCGCCTGGGAAATAATCATCATCCCCGCGAAGGCTCCGCTGAGAAGCAGCGCGATCATGGGGTAAAAGACCGGGCTCCTCAGCATTTCGCGCCAGGTGAGCCCTTTCGCCTCTGCTTTCGCTTTTTTCACCATGCCGTGCGGCACGAAATCAGGAGGACACTGCCTGCAGACAAACCCACCGGCCATGATGGCAACCCCACAGACCGTTCCGAGAATAATGAACGTCGCGGTAATGCCGACAGTGCCAATCAGAGCCTGAGCAATCGGCGGCACAAGCACCGAACTCATGCCATAGGCCGCCGTCACGATACCCCCTGCCATCCCGCGTCGGTCCGGGAAATAACGGACAGCGGTAGTGATGCAGGCCCCATAGGTCAGCCCCAGACCCAGACCGAAAAGACCGCCGTACGCCGCAATCAGAGTCCCCACGGATTCCGCGAGACCGCAGCAGATCAGCCCTAAGCCCATCAGGAAACCGCCTGCCACAATGACGGTCCGGGGACCGAATCGGTCATTGATCGCTCCCCCCCCCCAGAATCATCGGAATCGGTCCCACCGCATTCGCGACCCCGAACGCAATAGCGAGGTCACCCGACGTTACCGCTGTGCCGAGGACTGATGAGAGCTTCGCGGCGCTCGCGGCCGCCAGCACACTCCAGGCGTAGATCGATCCCGCGCAGAGGTTAATCAATCCTATGACCGCGAGAATCCACCAGCGGCGTTTTTCGAGCTGCAGCGTCATTTCGGCGTTCATGCTCTTTCTCTCCTTAAGGCAGACCGCTTATCAAAGGACCTGCAATTCCGATTCGAGCGTTTTTTCCGCTTCTTTTCGGCTCTGAATGAAAAAGTCTACTCGGCTCTTCATCGCTCTGACCATCTGGGACGCGGATTTCATCTGGTCCTCAAGCATCAGAGGAGAAGCGCTTCCCGGGGTTTTTCGGTTTTCAAGAATGTGACAGGGCTTCACCGCCTGTTTCAGCTGCCCGGTGCTCAGCGGGAAAGACTGAGGAAGGTCCTTGCCTGCCGCAAATTCAGACCAGACACCGCAGAAATCCTCGTACTTCACATTGGCTGGCGTCAGTCCCTTCTCCCGGGCATATGTCACAAACCGGGAGGCAAACCCATGCCCTGTCCGAAAATCAATCCCGGCCTCCCGCATCAGCGTATCGGCGATCTCCTGCGTGCAGGTCCATTCGGCGTTCAGCTCGGCGAGTGCTCTTTCCCGATCTACCCGAAGCGACTTCACAATACCGGCAAAGGTTTTCACAACCACAGCCGCGTCTGTCATCAGACTCTCCATAGACCAGGAGTCGCGGACATCCGCCATGCCAAGCGTCAGGTTCTGCATACGCATCAGAACTCCCTGCGCTTCTCCGATCACGAGACCCGCATCCCGCCGGCAGTCGTTGATAAGACCGGGATTCCGTTTCTGAGGCATCGCGCTCGAGTGATAGACGCCATTCGGATCCACGCTGTGAATCCAGGGCTTTGTCTGGGAATACTGCGTCATGAAATCCGCAAGAAACGCATCAATATGAAGCATGACAGAGGCTGCGATCTGGCTTGCCTCAAGCGGGAGGTCATTTCCGCGGCACTGCCCCGCGTCAAACGCGTTATCCGCTGTCCGTTCAAACCCAAGCAGTTCAGCCATACGGGCGGAATTGAGCGGCCAGCCGGTACCGTTGCAGACGCAGCTTCCCATCGGGCAGACATCGTGACGCCGAACGCATTCCACCATGCGCTCAATATCGCGGCTGAATACGTAGACCTGAGCGAGGAGATAGTGGCTGTAAAGCGTCGGCTGCGCCTGAACGCCATTTGTATAAGCCGGAACAAGCGCGTCTGACTCCCGCTTCGCGGTTTCAAGAAGCGCGTCGCAGAGCCGGGCTGTTTCACCCGCGAGCATCATCAGTCGTTCCTGATTCAGCGCGGCGTTCGACGTCGCGAGAATATCCTGACTTGAGCGCCCCGCATGAAGCCGGCTCGCTTCCATGCCGCAGAGCTTCAGAAGTTTCGGCTCAAACTGAATATAAAGATCGCAGTGCTGGGCGCCTGGCTCCGCCGCTTCCCGTCGGAGTTCATCCAATGCGGAGCGGATTTTTCTCGCGAGTTCCCGGTCAAGCAGCCCGCTCTCAACATTCGCCACAACCGACGCGCGGTTGATCTGCTGCAGCCAATACTCCGTGTCATGCACTATCGATTGATCCGGTGCCTGAACCTTACCCACATGGAAACCCAACATGTTTACCCTGCTCCACAATAACTTTTTATTCATCCGCGGCCAATCGGCGTCCTGCCAGAAATAGCCGCCGACCGCGTAGATCGATGTACGGCGGGAAAGCGGATAGATATAGCCGAGGCCGAGATTCACGCAGTCGTACTTGTTCTGGTTCGACGTGTTGTTGTTTTCGCCGAAACCCCAGGCGGCGGAAACCTTGACCGTTCCGCCAGCCGCGGGAACATCAACGCCGGTCGAGAAAGCCCAGCCGTCAAGCCCTTTTGTCAGATCACCCGCGTGCTGAAGCGGCGCGTATTCCTTCGTGGAATAGCCGCCGATCCACTTCGTGTTTTTCAGATACTGGGCTGTGCCATACAGCGTGAAACGGTCAAACTTATAGTGCCCGCCCACGGTGGCTTTCCACGTATCCTTATCCGTCAGACGGCTCGCGGAATTGCCGGCAGCGATCCAGTCAACGACCGCCGCAACGTACGAGCGGTTTCCGGTCCAGTTGATACCGACTGCGGTCCAGCGATCTGTGTCAGAGGTCCCCTCTGTCGCGTCGTTCTTACCGCCGAACGAATGCTGGAAGTGGAGCTGAGCCCCATGCATTACAGGGGTCTTGTAGTTGATCATGTTGTTCCAGCGAGCCGACGCAAGCGTACCGGTAAACTTCCAGCCGCCCGTCATATTGCCCCAGCCGGCACCGAACGGATTCACGCGGCTGTTCAGCAGCCCGGTCGTACCGGAACCGGTTGACATGGCTGGCATACGGCCGCCCTTCAGTTCGCCCCAGATCTTGGAACGGAAGCCGACAGAAGACTCACGTTCAAACAGCACGTTATTCATATAAAGCGTGCCGTCATCCGCGAGGAACCCGTCTTCAAGGTGGAAGATCACTTCAAGATTGTCGGAAAGTTTTTCAGAGCCCTTGATACCCCAGGTGCTCACATTTCCCGTTCCTTCTTCAACACTGTGGCTCGTACCCTGACGCGTCACATAGCCGGCGCTATCAAGGACGTTCGCCTTGGACTGGCCAACCGGCCCCTTCATCCCGGTGTTGCCGTCTTCATGCCGGTAGGTAACCCCCTGGTCCAGGAATCCAAAAACCTCAACGTTGGCTGCGGATGCCTGCTGGACCGCGCCGATCAGCGCAAGCGCCACGGAAGCGGCGAGAAGTGAATGCTTTTTCATGAACGATCTCCTATTGATTGTTTTTTGACAGGGAGCCGAAAGTCCTGTCTATTGTTGGTATTCCGCCAGGAAGGACTTCAGTCCGAAGCCCCATCCGGCGAACGGCTTCCAAACCTGCCTCAGTGACGAGAACGGTGCCGCCGCGACCAATCACCCGGCCATCCCGAAGAACGGTTTCGCCTCTTACAAAGGTGTGAACCGCGGTCATCCGCTCAGGGTCATAGAGCGTGAGATCCGCGTCAGCCCCGGCTGACAGCCTCCCCTTCTTATCAAGCTTCAGCATTCGGGCAGGAATGAGGGAGGTTTTCGCGGCAAACTCGAGCGCCGAGAGTCCGCCAAGCTTCATTAGGCCGCAGCCCCCGCGCACAATGACGTTCCGCGGCAGGACGCCGCCATCCGTGCTGATCCCATCCACGAGGAACGTGCCGTCAGCGCGCTTCGCGGTCGCGAAGAAAGTCCTCGCGATGATCGGATTCACAGCTCCGAACGAACCGTCTTTCGCTTCTCCGGAGAGGAAGGCTTCAACCCCCTCTTTGGGAGGAAGAAGCACTAGCGTTCCGTTTCTCGGGGCAATAGCGCGAAGCACATCCGCTTTCATCGCAGCGACAGCTCCATCCCGAGTGGGTTCAAAACCGAAGAACCTGAGCTGCGCAGACAGAATCTCCGAGGCGGGTTTCCCGTCCGCGGTGAAATTCAGCGGGCATCCATTCCTGTCCGAGAGATAGCTCTCAGTCACGATTTCCGGATGGGAAGCCAGGAGTGACTCCGCTTCTTTGCATTCATCGAGAATGCCGTTCACGCGTCCCCGGCAATAGGCATTGATATGAGCGAGGTGGAAGGGGTGGCCAGACGCCAGCTCGACCGCCTCTTTCATACCCGTAATGTTGGAACCCGCTTTCGTTGTTCCCGCGTGCCAGGCAGCGTAAATTCCCCGCTCCGCGGCAATACGGATGATTTCAGCTGAGGCTTCAGGAGTAAGCGGAAAGTGCCCGCCAAGGATCTTCACGCCGAACGCGCCGTCCTCAACCGCTTTTGTCATCGCGCGGTCAATTTCTTCAGTCTTCGGATCGTTTCCTGAAAGGTTGTCACCGGGGATCATGGCGGTCAGCACCGCGACGTTGATCCCAACACCCGCTTCCGGCATATAGCTCAAGACTTTCGGCGCGGGACCCGCCATTTCGAGGCAGGTCGTCACACCGCTTTCTGCGGTCATCCGCATGCCAAAGGGGTGAGAGGCAAGGTGAAGATGTGTATCGATGACGCCTGGCTGCACCGTGAGGCCGGAGGCGTCGAGCTCTTCCGTACCTTTGCTGCTGATCGACTCGGATACTTCCGCGATCATTCCGTTTTCGACAGCGACGTCCGCCTTCCCGGCGAATCTGGATTCCGGATCCACCACAAAACCATTTCTGATGATGAGGTCGTACATTTTTCTTTCCTCACACCAGTATCAGGGCAGCAACCAGAACGCCGACCGTCATACCAGGAACAAGGCGCTTCACGACCGCGACCGGGTTTGCGGCAGCCATACCGGCCACGATGATGATGGAACCAGCGAGCGGACTCGCGGTACGGCCGAACTGACCCGCCATAATGGCGAGAAGACCGAGGGAATTAGGCGACATTCCAAAGCTCACAGCGTGAGGCGTCACAGCCTGGTTGAAAGCCCAGATTGCCGCTTCACCTGAACCCGTGCCAATCGCCATCAGATACGGGCCAAGAGCAGCGCCCCAGCGGGCGAGCTCGTTCGAGCTCTTCAGGAATTCAATGAAGGCCGCGACCGCACCGGTCACCTGAAGACCAGCTGTAAAGACACCGGCCGCGACAATCTGGCCGATCACCTGCGCGTAACCGGAACCCATGCCTTTGAAGAAAGCCTTGGAAAGCTCACCCGGATTCGCGAGCGTAACAAGCGCGATCACCAGCGTACCGATCAGCATGGCGGCCACAACGTCGAGCCCGGCTTTCGGGAACCAGATAGCGGCGACCATGAGGACCGCGAGCGGAACGAGCGGGCAGATGGCACGGAGGTAGCTCACCTTGAATTCTTTCTTTTCGCCCAGGTTCAGCCCCTGCATTTCTTCCGCGCTCGGTTTGTGATCACGGAAACCGAAAATTCCAACGACGGCGTTAACGAGCGTCGCGATGACAACCAGTCCCACCACATACGGAGCCGCCCAGGCAATGAAAGCCATCAGATCCATGTTGGCCATCTTCGCGACGTAAATGTCATGCGCGCAGCCAGGGTTCAGAAGAAGTCCCGCCATCGTGCCGCCGCCAACGGCCGCGGCAGCGGCTGCCGGACGGATGCCAGCGCGGATAAGGAGAGGGATGAAAGTCGCACCGGCGGTTGCGGCCGTACCGGCAGCCGACATGATGGCGATATTGATGGCGAAGGTGAGAAGCGTCGTAACCGGAATCAGGAGACCGCCGAGCTTCTTAAGCGGGGCGGCGACTGCGGCAACCAGATGTTCGTCACACTTGGAAGCGGTCACAACGGCAGCAAAACCCATAGCCGAGCAGATTGCCGGAACCAGGGTGATATTCGTCATCCCCTTGACGAACGCCTGAAAGGCCTTCATCGGATCCCCGCCGACAATACACATGGCAAAACCCGCCAAGAGCAGAACCATTCGGGTTTCATACCGTTTAACAAGTCCTACCACCGCAAGAACAATGGCCGCACATGCGAACCAAATCTGCCAGGTCATTCTGATTCTCCTATCTCTCTCATGGATCCCCCCGGGGTCTCTTCTGGCAGGGATTTTTTTCTTGAACAGTCTGATTATCCGGAGAAGATAGATTTCAGAAAAGACAATTTCATCAATATAGAATTGGCATAAATGCAATAATTAACGTAGACTTAGATCCTAATCTGGACTCAAACTATTGTTAAACAGCCAATCTGAGAAGATGCCTGTTGCAAAAATGGAACATCAGATTGCAGTTTCTTCCAGAATTCCGGGAAAATACCCATACGATTTACCTAACTCCTTAAGGTTTGTATGAGTACCTATCCCGGGGAAAATGGAATACGTCTTAAGAAATACGAATAAAAAGATCCGGAGAGAAATGTGAATCGTTTGGACGACATGAATTCATGGCGGATGTTCTGTGAAATCGTTCGGGCTGAAGGACTTAATGCCGCCTGCGAGCGGCTGGACTGTGAACCCAGCACCGCGAGCCGGGCAATTCATGCGCTTGAAAAAGAACTGGGAGCTCCGCTTTTCTCTCGCTCTTCACGTCCTGTCAAACTGACCCAGCTGGGGCATGAGGCCTATCAGGCAGCGCTGAAACTGACCGCGACTCACGAGGACATGATCCGCTCACTGAAAGGCGATAAAAGCAAGCTCTCTGGACTCATCCGGGTCACCTCCCACGCGGGCATCGGTCCTGCGAAAATCACACCGGCGCTGGTCGAATTTCAGAAAATTTATCCGGATATCCAGTTCGAGCTGAGCGAACTCTCGGCTCCCCTTCCGGATGGTTTTATGACCTCTGACGGCAATCTGGTCGATGTAGCTGTCGGCTATGGGGAAGACAACCTGATTCCAGGAGTGATTCAGCGTTATTCCGGGGAAATGCCTTTTATTCCCTGCGCTTCACCTGCCTATATCAGAAAGCACGGGTTCCCCCATCAGGCAGATGACTGCCAGAAACATACCGGCGTCCTGATCAATACACCAACCCGATCCGCAACAACGGTGCTTCTGAAAGGGGCAAAAACCGCGACCATCAAGTGGAAATCCACGCTCGTGGTTCATAACCTGATATCGGCCAAGACCGCAGTAATGCTGGGGGCTGGTGTCGTTCCGGATCTTTCCCTCTATCACTGCGCGGATGATATTGAGGCGGGAAATCTTGTCGCCGTGCTGGACGGCTGGAGGAGAAAGCCTCTTCCCTGCTTTGTCTTCGCAAGGGAGGAGTCGTATGAAAAGCGGAGAGTTCAGGTTTTTGTTGACTGGCTCGCGGATCACGAGGAACGGTCAATGAATCGTCTGAAAGCCCGATTCCCCGATTTCTATCATTGACCTCTGCTGTTATGGCAACGAAAAACTCTCAGATTCCTATGAGGAATCCGAGAGTTTTTTAGTTCGGCTCAGAAAGTCCGAACTTTTACTTCTTCAGATGAGCCTTGATGTAATCAGCGACGTGATAACCGTAGACCGCTGCGTTTGTCAGCTGCGCGCCGCCGACGTAATTGTCATAGAAGAGGCCGCCGGCCGCGTTGCCGATCGCGTAAAGCCCCGGAATCGGCTGATTCTCAGTATCTAGAACCTGTGCGTCCGTATTCACCAGAGGGCCGCCGAAAGTGGCGGTCATTCCGCCCTGGAACGGCACAGCGTAGAACGGAGCCTTTTTCACGGGGCGGGCAACCTTCAGCGTATTCGGGGGCACGAGTTTCGCGCGGGTGTTATTCGCGCAGGCCTCGTTATATTCATCCACAATCTTCGTCAGCTTCTTCGGATCAAGACCCGCTTCCTTGGCGAGAGCCTCGATCGTATCGGCCTTATAAACCGGCGCGTGGTTCTTTGCGTAGGATTTCCAGTCGCTTGCGAGGACCTTCAGGTTATGAACATCCTCGTCAACGATCATGAAGGCCCAGTTATCCGAAGTCTTCGCCGCAGTGTCACGCGCCATCTGAACATAGGTCTGTCCTTCGTCCGTGAATCGCTCGGTTCCATCCTTTGAGACGCAGATCCCGTTATTCACGATATTCAGAGGATTAGCGCCGGTAGGCCCATGAATCGGGCCGCAGTGATACTGATCGACATTCACAAACTTCGCGAAGAGCGGATCCGTAAGTTTGATGTTTTCACCGGCAATAATGCGGGAACCGCGAATCGGCATGCGTGCGGCCGCAGCCCCCGCGTATTGGGTCACCATGGCCTGGTTCGCGGAGAAACCGCCGGTGGCAAGAACCACACCGCCGCGGGAACGGATATCGCTGTAACCATCCTTGGTCTTGACGCGGACACCGTCAACAACCCCCTTCGAATTCTGAAGCAACTGCACAACCTTGGTGTTGAACATCATTTTTACACCGAGGCTCTTTGCTTTCTTCTGAAGATCGAGCGCCAGCTGGGAACCGCCAGGCTGGGTCGGCCCCTGAACAAGATGGGACCGGGTAAGCATTGGGAAAATGAAATGCATGCCGGTCTTGAATTTGATGCCGCAGTAGTCAGCCATCCATTCAAGCGTCTGATCAGCATGATCGACAAAGTAGCGGGTGAGCGCAGGGTCGCCATGTCCCTTGGACACTTTGATCATGTCGTCATAGAACTTATCTGTCGTATCGCCGGAGATTCCCGCGGCCCGCTGCATCTTCGTATTCGTGCCGAGCATAAAGCCCGCGGCGTAAATCGTATTGCCAGAGGAATCCATCATCTTTTCGAGCAGCAGAGTCTTAAGACCGATCTGAGCCGCGCGAACCGCGCAGACAAGACCGCCGCAGCCGGCACCGACAATGATGAGATCGTAGGCAGCTGTTCCTTTGGAACCTTTTTTGGCCGCAGCTTCTGCGGTGCCGGAGGAAAGAACGGCGGCACCGGCTATTGTGGCGGCAGCGCCTTCAAGAAAATGGCGGCGAGACGGATTATTCATGACGAACCTCCTTCAATCAGATATGAGGATTGAACTACGACAATGCCAATATTGTCGAATTCTATTCCCGTTTCTGTGATTTTTAAATCAAGGAAATACCGTTCTGACCGTCAGGGTCAGATTACCGTCATGAAACTATTTGAAAAGACAGGAATTTGTGTGGGGCGTCAGCCCCACACGGAATCTAAGCTTTTAAGAAGCTTTCAAAGGTCGCGCATAAAACAAAACCCTCGAAAGAAAAACTTTCGAGGGTTTTGAAGGGGGAGCCTGACAGTGACCTACTTTCACCGGAAATACAACCGACTATCATTGGC
>OMGF01001060.1_pt1 | contig 20137 bp, 19 predicted proteins | sample 1645861 | NCBI WGS metagenome assembly OMGF01 (sample SAMN05578586, study PRJEB25193) | human gut metagenome | biome: Human Microbiome; feature: human-associated habitat; material: feces | host: Homo sapiens | place: USA:Birmingham
ATCCGGCGTCTCTGTTTCAGGAATTTTCGGAGTTTCCCCGATTTTTGTTTTCTGCACAGCTGCCTCTGATTTCGCAGTCTCAGAATATACTTCCGTTTCACACGTTTCTGCACGTTCCGTCCGCTCTGTTTTCACCTGTTCCGGCTTCACTTCCGCGGTTTCACCCCGCCCCGCCAGTTCCTGTTCCAGAGCATTTTCTGCCTCCCCATCTTTTCCTCTGCCCGGATGAAACCACAGAATCCGAAAATCCATCTGTGCTTCCCCGTCATAGGAAACCTTTATGGAAATGAGGCGCATAAACCAGCTTGCCGAGGCACTGCCCTTCAAATGCTCATAAATGCTGCCCTCCGCCCGATACCGGACCGGCACAAGCAGCACGCTGAATAGCACAAACAGGATCAGGCCCAGAATGATCAGGAGCAAAATCCCGATTATTTTTAAGATTCCCAGTACGATTGCTACCATACGTCAATTCCTGTAAAGCGGGCAAAGGCCTCCGCTGATACCTCTCCTGTTTTCTGATACAGATCATCCACCATCCGGCGCGCCACCTCCAGGGCCTCCCAGTAGGTCACCGCGATTCCCAGGATCATGCGCTCTTTTTTCTTTTCCGATGGAAACAGAAGCATTGCGGACGGATAGATGTCACAGAGATTCTCTCCATTTTGCGGGGAAGTAATCACATAAACCTCCGGCTGCAGCTTTTCCTCCCGGATGCCCTGAATGATGGCATACCGGTGCCGCTTTGCCTTTTTCCCAACATACAAATGACTGTACCACTGCATCGCATCTTCTCCATCTTTTCCTAGCGATAATTATCCAGAATGGAACGGCGCAGAAGATCCAGTCCCTTCACGACCGCCTGCTCCCGGATTTTAGCCCGGTTGCCCTTAAACTGATATTTCTGGACATTGACCTTGTCCTTCATGTAAGTCGCAATGTAAACCAGACCAACCGGCTTTTCCTCACTGCCGCCGTCCGGACCAGCCAGGCCGGTGACAGCCACACAGGCATCGGAATCGGTAGCAAACACACCGCCAGTTGCCATCTCTCTGGCGGTCTGCTCACTGACTGCACCATACTTCTTTAACGTACTCTTGCTGACATCCAGATACTTGCGTTTTGCTTTATTGGAATATGTGATAAAACCCTCGTTGTAAACCTCGGAAGCTCCCGGCACATTGATGATGCGGCCAGCCAGCAGTCCACCGGTGCAGGACTCCGCAGTCGTCACCGTCAGTTCGTATTTCTTTAACAGCCTGACCACAGCCTGCTCCAGCGTCTCCTCTTCCTTCGTAGAGTAGACATAGTCCCCGAAACGGTTTTTGATTTCTTTTACCACCGGCTTCACCAGTTTCTTGGCGTCTTCTTCGGTCGCTGCCTTTGCCGTCACGCGGATGTGTACCTCGCCAGTCTTCGCGTAGGTGGCAATGGTCGGATTCTGCTGTTTGTCGATGAGATCCAGAATTTTGTCTTCCACCTGGCTCTCTCCCACACCACAGATCTTCACCATCTGGGAGCGGATCACCTCCGGCTGCAGCTTCTGCAGATACGGATATACCTGATTCATGAACAGCGGATACAGCTCGTTTGGCGGTCCCGGAAGAAGAATGGCAGACTTGCCGTATTTCTCCAGGATCAGTCCAGGCGCGGTACCATTATCATTGTCCAGAACGATGCAGCCAGCCGGAACAATGGCCTGCTTCCAGTTATTGTCCGGAATCACCTTATAAATGTTGTTCCGGAAATACTCCTCAATCCGTTCATGGGTATGCGTATCCTCCACCAACGGGAAGCCCATTACCTCCGCACAGACCTCTTTGGTCAGATCGTCCTCAGTCGGTCCAAGACCGCCGGTCAGGATGATGACATCCGAGCGCTTCAGTGCCGTCCGGATTACCTCAGCCAGGCGGTCGTGGTTATCTCCGACTGTCACCTGGTGATACATGGTCAGACCCAGAAGCGCGCATTTTTCTGCAAGAAACTGGGTGTTGGTATTCACAATGTTTCCGAGCAGAAGCTCTGTTCCGACTGAAATCAGTTCTACTACCATTTAAATTGCCCCCTCTGTAAGCACTTTATGATTCTTTGCAATGTAATCCACCAGTGAAACCACAGTCAGCACCAGGGCGATCCAGGTGCAGGCCACCGTCAGGATGTGCAGGACCGGAAGATTCACGATCATTAAGATGACTGCGATCATCTGGAATGTGGTCTTGAATTTGCCCCAATAGCTGGCAGCAATGACAATACCCTGCTCAGCCGCAATCAGACGGAAACCGCTGATGATGAATTCCCGGCTGACGATGATAATCACCATCCAGGACGGAAGCTGTCCCAGTTCAATGAGACAGATCAGCGCGGAACAGACCAGAAGCTTGTCCGCAAGCGGGTCCATAAATTTTCCAAAATTTGTTACCAGGTTATATTTTCTTGCAATCTTTCCATCCAGCATGTCAGTGAGACTGGCTACAATGAAGATGGCAGCCGCCAGGTTGCGAAGCAGGCGTACCTCACCGTGAAATGCCAGCAGGCTGACTACAAAAAACGGGATCATGATCACCCGCAGCACGGTCAGTTTATTCGGCAGATTCATCGTATACCTCCCCGATCAGATCATAGTCATTGGAACCAGTGACCTTCACCCGGACAAAATCACCGGACATAAAGAGTTCACCACTGTTAACAAAGATATATCCATCTACATTCGGGGCATCCATGTAGGTTCTTCCCACATAAGCAGCTTCGTCAGCCACCTTGCCCTCGATCATAACATCCAGAACTCGTCCTACCATGGATTCGGACTTTTCAAAGGCAATTTCCTGCTGGAGCTCCATGATCTCGTCGCGGCGCTCCTCCTTCACCTCCTCCGGGATCTGATCCGGGAAATCTGCCGCCGGAGTATCTTCCTCTGCTGAGTAGGTAAATACGCCAAGACGCTCGAACTCCATCTCATCTACAAAGCGCATGACCTCTTCGTGATCTTCCTGGGTCTCGCCCGGGAAGCCGGAGATCATGGTTGTGCGAAGCGCAATATCCGGGACTGCGGCACGAAGCTTTCCAATGATCTCGCGAAGCTGTGCCTGATTGGTACGGCGTCCCATGCGCTTTAAGATACGGTCGCTGGCATGCTGGATCGGAACATCCAGATAATGGCAGACCTTTTCTTCCGTACGAATGGCCTCAATCAGTTCATCGGTGATCTCCTCCGGATAGCAGTACTGAATCCGGATCCAGTAAATGCCCGGGATCTCGGCCAGCTTGTGAAGCAGCTCCGGAAGCATCTTCTTTCCGTACAAATCCACGCCGTACAGGGTAGTCTCCTGCGCTACCAGAATCAGCTCGCGGACACCCTGGTCTGCCAGCTCGTTTGCCTCTTTTAACAGGCGCTCCATCGGCACGCTGCGGTAATTGCCGCGCAGGCTCGGGATGATGCAGTAAGTACAGTGTTTATCACAGCCTTCCGCGATCTTTAAAAACGCGTAATGACCGCCTGTGGTAATGATACGCGAGGTCTCCACCTCCGGAAGCGCATTCAGATCGTGGAAACAGCTGACGTGTCCCTCACCTCCAAGGGCCTGCTTTAACACATTGGAAATCTCATCGTAAGTGGAGGTTCCAAGAATACCGTCTACCTCCGGGATTTCATCGATGATCTCCTGTTTGTAACGCTGGGCCATGCAGCCGGTCACGATCAGTGCCTTGCATTTTCCGGTCTTTTTCAGTTCTGCCATCTCCAGGATGGTGTTCACACTCTCTTCTTTTGCGTCATTGATGAAACAGCAGGTATTGATCACAATGATATCTGCCTCGTTTTCATCGTCTGTAAAGGTATGGCCGTCCCGGTTTAAAAGCCCGAGCATCATCTCAGTATCAACCAGGTTCTTGTCACAGCCAAGAGAAACACATAAAATCTTCATAAATTCCAAACTCCTGTTTTATGGAAAAAGCCATCTCTGACATATGAGACGGCCTTCTCCTTTCTTTTATCCCGTTATACTTTTATTTCTACTCCTCAACCTGCTCAGCTTCTATTCCGAATGCTTCCGGATCTCCGTCTACTGCGGCTTCGATCGCTTTTGCCTCTTCCTCTTCTTCGGCATCGTTATCGCCGAGGATTTTTACCTTACCCTCGTAAAGCTCTTGAACTGCGATGGAAAGCGGCTTTTTGCCTGCTGCTCTCGCAATGAGCGGCTCATCTCCGCCGATGATCTGTCTTGCACGCTTGGAGGTTGCAAGAACGATGGAATAACGGCTCTGCACGACCGGCTGCTCACCCGGCTCAACCTCGCTGTTTACTGCGTTGATCAAATCTGTATAAGATGGATGTAACATAATAAAACTCCTTTCTGGGGATATCTTCTTAATCTTGTATAATAGTTTTATGATAAAAACAGCCGCATTTAAAACTGTTTTAAATCCTCTTTCATTTCCACGATAAACTCCTGATTCTGGGAGGTTTTGTGGCGCTGCGCCTGAATCAGCTCATGCATTTCCCGCACACAGGTCTCCAGCTCATCATTTACCAGAATGTAGTCATAGCGGTCCATGAACTCAGCCTCTTCTACCGCGCGTTTTAAGCGGCATTTGATGACCTCGTCTGTTTCCGTTCCGCGGCCCCGCAGTCTGCGCTCCAGCTCCTGGGCACTTGGCGGTGTTACAAATAAAAGCAGAGTGTCCGGGAACTTTTCTTTGACAGCAAGCGCGCCCTGGATCTCAATTTCCAGAATGACGTTCTTTCCGGCCTCCAGCTGCTCCATGACATAGCTCTTCGGAGTCCCGTAATAGTTTCCTACATAGCAGGCATGCTCAATCAGCGCGTCTTCCGCGATCATCTGCTCAAACTGCTCCTTCGTTTTGAAGAAATACTCTCTTCCATCCACCTCACCCTCACGCGGTCCGCGTGTAGTGGCCGAAATAGATAACGCATACTGGTCTGCATGCTCTGAAAGCAGTGCTTTCATCAAAGTGCCTTTTCCTGCTCCCGAAAAGCCGGAAACAACCGCTAAAATTCCCTTACGGCTCATACTTAATCCTCGATTCTTTCCTGGTTCTGTGATTATTCAATATTCTGAATCTGCTCTCTGACTTTTTCGATCTCAGTCTTTAATGCAATGGCCTTATCACAAATCTCCAGATCGGTGGATTTGGACAGTGTGGTATTGGCCTCACGGTTCATCTCCTGTGCGATAAAGTCCAGCTTACGGCCTACGCTGCCGCCTGCTTCCAGCTCTTTTCTGGTAGCATCAATATGACTGTGGAGACGTACCATCTCCTCATCTACACAAATCTTGTCGGCATAGATGGTAACCTCGGTAGCAATGCGCCCCTCATCAAGCGGGGTGCTGCCCAGAAGCTCTCTGACCTTATCCTCCAGCTTCTGGCGGTATTCGGTCAGGATGACCGGGGAACGTTCCTCGATAAAAGCCACCAGACTGCTCATGTAAGCCAGCTTGCCAAGCAGATCTTCCTTTAATTTTTCGCCCTCCTGAACGCGGGAATCCACAAATTTCTTTGCAGCCTCCTCGACGGCTCCTGAAAGCTGATGCCAGATCCGATCTTCATCCTCCGGGACCTGGTCCATGGTCAGGACCTCCGGCATACGGGCCAGTCCTGATACGGTAACATCGTTTTTGATGCCGAACTGTTCTTCCATCTGTTTGAAGCAGCTCATATACTCTGCAGCAAGGGAGCTGTTATACTTTAAGCACATCTTCTCTTCTGTGTAGTCTTCGTAGTTGATGAATACATCGACCTTTCCGCGCTGAATATAAGTTTTTAACAGATTGCGGATGCCTGCCTCAAAGTAGTTGAACTTCTTTGGCAGCTTGATGCTTAAATCGAGATAGCGATGGTTGACCGCCTTCATTTCTACGGAAATCTTGCATTCCGCAGTGACAATCTCGCACCGGCCGAATCCGGTCATGCTCTTTATCATGATGTCGTCTACTCCTTTGCCATAGATAAAAGTATTATAATTCAAATAGAAAAACAAGTCAACGGCTTCGTGGCAATCGGTTTTGCGTTCTTGTAAATTTTCATGGAATCCTGTATAATTGGAAGAATCGTAATATCCACTTCATATAAAGGAGCTGTATTGTAACATGGCATTTGACGGAATTGTAATCGCGAACCTGGTCCATGATATCCGGCAGAAATTAGAGGGCGGCAAGATCAACAAGATTGCCCAGCCGGAGAAGGATGAGCTGATGTTCACGGTAAAAAATAATAAAGAAACCCTGCGTCTCTCGGTATCGGCCAGCGCAAGCCTGCCCCTGGTATACTTCACCGAGACCAACAAGCCAAGCCCGCTGACCGCACCGAACTTCTGTATGCTGCTGAGAAAGCACATTGGAACCGGGCGCATCGTCAAAGTATCCCAGCCGGGACTTGAGCGTATCATCGAGTTTGAGATCGAACATCTCGATGAGCTGGGAGATCTGAGGAGGAAGCGCCTCATCATTGAGCTGATGGGCAAGCACAGCAACATTATCTTTTGCAAGGAAGACGGCACCATCTTAGACAGCATCAAGCATGTCTCCGCCCAGGTCAGCTCCGTGCGCGAGGTTCTGCCGGGCCGGATGTATTTCATCCCGCACACCACCGATAAAGAAGACCCCCTCACCATTTCCGAGGAGACCTTTGCAAATGTCATCGGCAGCACCCCGGCTCCGGTTCAGAAGGCTTTGTATCAAAAGCTTACCGGACTCAGTCCCATCATCGGCACGGAAATCTGCCATCTCGCCTCCATTGACGGGGACCGTTCCGCCAACGAGCTTTCTCCGGCAGAGCTGACTCATTTATACCACATGTTTGATCTGCTGATGGAGGATGTCAAAAACGGCAGGTTTACGCCGAACATCATCTACCGCGGTGAGGAGCCGGTGGAATTTTCTTCCGTACCGCTGACCTGCTATGAATCCGCGGAGTATCAGACAAAACCCTTCGGATCCATCAGCCGCCTATTAGACTCCTACTACTCCGAGAAGAGCGCTGTGACCCGCATCCGCCAGAAATCCGTAGACCTAAGAAAGATCGTCCAGACTGCCCTGGAGCGGAACTATAAAAAATACGACCTGCAGGAAAAGCAGTTAAAGGATACCGAAAAGCGTGACAAATATAAGGTATACGGCGAGCTGTTAAATACCTACGGTTATGAGTTAAAGGGCGGGGAAAAAGAGCTGAAATGCCTGAATTACTATACCAATGAAGAGGTAAGGATCCCGCTGGATCCGCAGCTTTCCGCACAGGAAAACTCCCAGAAATTCTTTGCGAAATATAATAAGCTGAAACGTACCTTCGAGGCCCTGAGTGACCTGACCTTAGAGACAAAGCAGGAAATCGACCACTTAGAATCCATCAGTACCGCCCTGGATATCGCACTGAAGGAGGATGATCTGGTACAGATCAAGGAAGAGCTGATGGAATTCGGCTTTGTGAAGAAACGTCCCTACGGTGCCAAAAAGCCGAAGATCACCAGCCGTCCGTATCACTACCGCTCCACAGACGGCTTCGATATTTATGTTGGAAAGAACAACTACCAGAACGAGGAAGTGACCTTCAAAATTGCCAATGGCAATGACTGGTGGTTCCATGCCAAAGGAATTCCGGGTTCCCATGTAGTAGTCCGGACCGAGGGCAAAGAGCTGCCGGACCGTACCTTTGAGGAAGCCGCTGCCCTGGCTGCCTGGTACTCCAAAGGCCGGGACAATGATAAGGTCGAGATCGACTATATTCAGAGAAAGCATGTGAAAAAAGCTGCCGGAGGCGCTCCGGGATTCGTCATCTACCATACGAATTATTCGCTGATGGCAGAGCCGAGGCTGATGCTGCAGGAAGTAACCGGTTAGCTTACAGCGCCGTTCCCTTCTTTGGAATGAAAAAGCGGCTCATATCCGTATGCTCCAATTTCAGCAGTGCCACTTTTTTGTCTATGCCACCTGCATATCCCGTCAGGCTGCCGTTACTTCCGACCACCCGGTGACAGGGAATGATAATGGAAATCGCATTATGCCCCACTGCACCGCCTACGGCCTGCGCAGACATACCTGGAGTCCTTTTCACGTCAGCCAGCTGTCTGGCAATCTCCCCGTAGGTTGTGGTCTGCCCGTATGGAATCTGCAATAAAATCTGCCATACTGCCTGCCGGAACTCTGAACCGGCAGGATGAAGGGGCGGGGTGAAGGCCGGCTCTTTTCCAGAAAAATACACATTCAGCCATTCTTTTGCTTCTGACAAAACCGGTGTTTCCCGGAAAATGTGTTCGTCCGGAAGTGTACTGGCAAAATACTTCTGCCCGGTAAACCATAAGCCGGTAAGTCCGATTTCATCCGCAGCCAGTAAAATTTCTCCCAATTCTGATTTGTATGTACAAGTGTATCCCATATGTTCCTCCGATTCTGCGATTGCTCCGTTCTTCTTGACTTACTATAAATGATATCATATATATTTTCAAATAGTAAACACATGTTCACCAGCTTGATAAAGTCTTGATATAGTTTCAACCTATGGCCAGCCACATATTTTACATATTTTACAATCACGCCGCGGGATTATATAGTGAACGTACAAAAACAAATGAGCCACGGATGATCCCGCAGCTCAGAAAGGACACGAACACATGAAAAATCCCGCTCCATACCGTTATGATATTGTCGGCAGCTTCTTGCGCACTGCTGCCATTCACGAAGCCCGCGCAAAGTTTGCATCCGGTTCCATCTCCGCCGAAGAACTGTCTAAAGTAGAGGACACTGAGATCCGCGGTTTAGTACAGAAGGAGGAACACGTTGGCCTCAAGACTGTCACAGATGGTGAATACCGCCGTTCCTTCTGGCACATGGACTTTCTCTGGGGACTGACCGGCACTCAGAAAGTCAAATCCGAGCACTTTTCCGTAGCCTTCAAGGGATTTCAGCCAAAGGCAGAAACCGTCAGAATTGTGGACAAGCTGGACTTTCCGGAGGACCATCCATTTCTGAAGCACTTCCGTTTCCTGAAGAGCATCACTGCGGATGGCATTCAGCCGAAGCAGTGCATCCCGTCTCCGTCCATGCTGCATCTGATCTGCTGTATCCGTGAGACCAATTATCAGCCCATCGAGCGCTACAAGGATGAGCAGGTGCTGTTAGATGATCTTGCCGCAGCTTACCAGAAAGCCGTAAAAGCATTCTATGCCGCAGGCTGCCGCTATCTCCAGCTGGATGATACCTCCTGGGGCGAGTTCTGCTCTGCCGAAAAACGCAAAGCCTATGCCGAGCGCGGCATTGATGTCGATGAGATCGGACGCAAATATGTCTACGTACTCAACAAGGTACTGGAAGCAAAACCTGAAGATATGACCATTACCATGCACATCTGCCGCGGCAACTTCCGCTCCACCTGGTCCTCCTCCGGCGGATATGAGCCGGTAGCAGAGATCCTGTTCGGCCACTGCAATGTAGATGGTTTCTTCCTGGAGTACGACAGCGACCGCGCAGGCGGCTTTGAACCGCTGCGCTACATCGGAAAACAGAAAGTCATTCTCGGCCTTGTTACCTCCAAAGAAGCCAAGCTGGAAAACAAAGAAGACGTCATCGCCCGCATCCATGAAGCAGCAAACTATGTGCCGTTAGAGCAGCTGGCCTTAAGCCCGCAGTGCGGCTTTGCTTCCACCGAAGAGGGAAATCTTGTAACAGATGAGGATCAGTGGAAGAAGCTGGCACTCGTGAAAGAAATCGCTGAGGAAGTCTGGAACTAATGCCGGAATGTCTCTGCATTCAGGATCCGCTCACAACCTGTCAGCGTGCTTGCACGGTGAGAAATCAACAACAGTGTCTTTCCCGCGTACTCTGTCTCCAGGGTATGCAGCAGTTCCTTCTCGTGCAGTGCATCCAGCGCGCTGGACGGCTCGTCCATCAGGCAGACATCCGGATTTCTGAGAAGCACCCGCGCAATGCCGATACGCTGACGCTCTCCGCCGGAAAGCCGCGCGCTCATCTGCCCCATATCGGTGTCATAGCCATCTGGCAGAGTTTCAATAAACTCTGCGATTCCGGCACGTTTTGCTGCTGTTTTGATCTCTTCCACCGCAGCATCCGGCTTTGCAACACCAATATTTTCTGCGATCGTCGCGTCAAACAGGTAGGTATCCTGTTCCAGAAACGCGATACGCTGATGCAGTTCCGTGAAGCTGATCTGCTCAATCGGGATGCCATTGATGAAGATCTGCCCTTTTGTCGGCGCATAAAACCGCAAAAGCAGACGCAGGATCGTGGATTTTCCCGCACCGGACTCCCCGGCAATGCCGACCCGGTCCCCTTTTTTGATGATATAATCAAAATGCTCCAGGATATTTTTCTGTGTGCCCGGATAAGCAAAGGTCACATCCCGGAACTCAATGGTCTCGATCTCACCGCAGGGAACCGGATGCTCCGGTTCCCTGGTCTCCGGTTCTGCATCTTCAATTTTAAAGATACGTTCTGCCGCCGCATAGCTCTCCAGCAGGCTCGTCACCACAAAAGTCAGACTGAAAGTGGAGGACAGAGAAGCCGTTGCCGCAAAGGACAGGGCAATGGTTCCCACCGGATGATTGATGCCGCGGGATGCCTGCACGCCGGCGCACACCAGAATCAGGATTCTTGCCAGGTACACGAAAAAGTTCGGGAAGGATGCTATGGTCTGGCGATGCAGAGTCAATCCCAGAGCCGCCTGATTCACCTTCCCATTGGCCTGTTCCACCACCTGCATGCGGCGCTGTCCCGCGCCGAAAATCTGGATATCCCGAATGCTGTAGACACTCTCCAGAATCTTGGATTTCAGATTTCCCAGCTGTTCCCGATAGCGCATGCCGATGCCACGGCCAGCCTTTAATGCCACAAGCGGAAGCACCACGCTGATGATCAGGTAAATTGGGATCAGCACCAGGGCATACAGCGGATTTACACACCAGGCGATCACCACCGTTGTCGTCGGAAGTAGAATGACCGTAAACATCGGCCCGATGGTGTGGGCAAAAAAGTATTCCAGCGTCTCAATGTCCGACACCGCAATGTTCATCACATCACCAGTCTCCCGCCCGATCAGATACGCCGGAGCGATGCGGTCGATGGCGTCGAACAGATGCACCCGCATCTTTGCCAGAATGCCATAAGCACCCAGATGGGAAAACACACCCTCCAGATAGCGGCAGACCGCGATCAGGACCGCGCAAACTGCCGTCAGGGCCGCATAAATTCCGGCTCCGTCACAAAATCCCGCCGCAGCCAGAAGCCACAGGGCTCCAAAGCCCATCAGTCCCATATGGGACAGGGCTCCAAGGGTACTGGCCAGCGTGGAGATGCCAATATATTTCCAGATTGGGCGTCCCATCATCAGAAGGCGGTAATTCATCTCTTTCATCGAATAACTGAATTTTCGCTTCATTTTGCCACCTCCATTGCCTGCTGGCGTACCACCAGCTCTTTGTAAAGTCCCCCCTCTGCCATCAGGGCTTCATGGGTCCCATGCTGGGCCACCCTGCCATCTCTCAGCACATAAATGCAGTCTGCATTCTGCACGGAGGACATGCGGTGGGAAATAATGATGAGCGTCCGGCTCTCGGCCAGATGTCCGATGGTTTCCCAGATTTCTTTCTCACTCTGCGGATCCACGCTGGATGTCGCCTCATCAAAGATCATATACTCTGCCCTGGAAAGCAGCGCCCGGGCAATGCCCATCTTCTGGCGCTGTCCGCCAGATAAAGAGCTTCCGGCATTTCCAACATCGGAATCCAGCCCCTTACTCTGGGAGCGGATAAAAGCGCCCAGTCCCGCTTCTTCCAATGCCTCTAAAAGCGCAGCATCCTTTGCTCCCGGGTCCGCTAACAGCAGGTTCTCCCGGATCGTGCCGGAAAACAGATTGACCTGCTGCGGCACCATGGCAATGTGCTTTCGCAGCTCCTCCGGCTTCATGCTGCAATAGTCTTTTCCTTCTATATAGATGTTGCCAGATAACGGATCACAGAACCGCATCAGCAGAGACGCCGTTGTGGACTTTCCACAGCCAGATAAGCCCACCATAGCCACGGTCTTTCCCTTCGGAACCGTCAGGGAAATATCCTGCAAGGCCCTGCTCCTGCCTTCATAGCCATAAGAAACATGATCCATGCGGATTCCCTCGAACTGTTTCGGATCTGCCGGAAGGGCCGGATCATAAGGACGGGATGTGTCAGTATCCAGAATCTCTTCTACCTTGCCCGCTGCTGCAATCGCTGTCAGCGCGCTGTGAGAAGCGTTCATCAGCTCCTTTGCGGCAGAGAAATAGCTGTAGGAAAGCATCAGCACAATCAAAGCCTGAGCAATGGTCATGCTGCCATCCGCAATGCGGCCAGCGGAATTTACCAGTGCAAACAGAATCGCTGCGTAAATCATGGCTTCCGTTACCAGAAAGGACGTAAAGTTGACCTTCATAAAACAGTTGATGTTGTAGTTTAAAATATCTGCCTTCTCCCCTAAAATCCGGGAATGCTCCTGATCCCGGTCAAAGAGCTTCAGCGTGGTCAGTCCCCGCAGGCTGTCCATATAGTAGCCGGTCATATCATCCAGGGATTTCCAGTAAGTCTTTCGGATCTGCTCAATCCGGCAGCGGAACAGATTGTTCACCGGAAGCAACACCAGAGAAACGGCCAAAAGCAGCAGAGCCACCGGCATGGAAATGTTTTTTAAATGAAAGAACAGATAAACCGGCGCCAGAATGCTGCAGATCAGGCTCGGCAGATAAGTGCTGAAATACATCTGCATCTGCTCCACCGCATCCACCGAAGCAGTGATAGCCGAAACCGGTCCGATCTTTTCAATGCCTCCTGCATCCAGCTCCAGTACCCTGGAAAAGATCATACGGCGCATACTGGTTCTCGCTTCGGCTGCTGTCTTGTATTCCAGCAGTCCCTTCCCCATCTGTGCACAGAATGTGAACAGTGCCACCAGAAGTGCCCCACGGATGGCACTGCCCGCCGATGACAGCGCCTCCTGCGGCTCAAACAGACTGCCCAGGAATCCGGCAATGATCTCAGCCAGCGCTGTAGTACCGACCAGCGTCAGAAAGCTCACACCGGCAATAGCCAGGATCCAGAGCCAGAGACCCCGGGCCAGGCGCAGCAGTGTTTTGTTCATGAAAAGCATGTTTTGTTTCCCCTCAACTTTCTCTTATTTTCTCAGCATATGCGGCGCAGGGATCGTTCCCGCTCCGCTTTTGCCGCAACGCATTTATCTATTAGTATAGCCGTTTTCACCAGATGCAGCAATATAATTGATTATTTTTCCACGCTCAGCGTGTCTCCTCTCCCGCTGGCAGCGTGACCGTAAACCGGCTTCCACAGCCCACCTTACTTGTAACTGTCACCGTACCCTGATGGGCCTGAACGATGGCCTTCACAATCGCAAGGCCAATTCCAGCTCCCCCAGTTTTGCGACTGCGGGAAAGATCAGTCCGGTAAAACCGTTCAAAGATCAGTGGCAGTTCTTCCTCTGCCATGCCAATTCCCTGATCTTCTACGATCAGGACTGCCTTGTGTTTCTCCTGTTTCACCCGGATCTGAATCGTTCCACCTTCGGTGGAATATTTTACCGCATTGGAAACCAGGTTGAAGATAACCTGATGCAGCCGCCTCTGGTCCCCCATCACTGCCGCTGCTTCCCCGCTCACTTCACAGGTGAGCTTTTTCTTTTTTAAGTCCGGCTCAAACGCTGTCTCCACGGCCTACGCCAGTTCCAGAAGATTCACCGGTTCCAGTTCCAGATTCATATTTTCGGTTTCCATCTGCCGGAGCTTCTCCAGATCAGAAATAATGCCAGAAATCCGGCCCAGCTCCTCATAGCAGCTCTGCAGCCGGTCTTTCGTTGGTTCCCAGACCTCATCCAGCATCATTTCCAGATTCAGGGAAACATTCGCCACCGGGGTGCGGAGTTCATGGGCCACATCGGAAGTCAAACGCCTGCGAAGCGTCTCCTGCCGTTCCAGGCTCTCCGCCATGTGATTGACTGCGCTGCTTAACTCCACAAGCTCCTGTGTCTGCCTGTTTCCATTTTCAAGACGCATCCCATAATCTCCCTCTGATATTTTCCGGGTCATTTCTGTCACCTTAAGCAACGGAACGGATAAACTCTTTGCAAGTACCGCGCCTGCCGCAGCCGCAGCCACTGCGGCACAGATTCCCACCACCAGAAGAATCCGGTTTAAAGAATCCAGGAACCGGAAATCACTCTCATTTAAATAGTAAGGGCTGTAATAGCTTACATCGAGATATCCGATCACCGCATTGCTCTGCTTTACCTCATAATGGTGCGTTTCAAAATTCCCATCTAACTCTGGTCGTTTTTCCGCCATCTGTGTACGGATATCCTGCATGATCTGATGGCACAGCGTCATATCATGGTTCTCCGCATCCCAGATCACCTGACCCTCTGCATCACTCAGCCGGATCAGATACCCGTCTTTCAGGGCATACATGCCAAGACCATGGATATAGTCTACATTCCAGGTTCCATCTTCCGCATGATACTGAAAGGATAAGGACTGGGCCAGCTGCTCCGATGACATTTTCTGCTGCTGCGCCACATACTGCTCAAACTGACGGCTGATCAGGCCATTGGCCGTGACGCTGATAACCGCAACCGTAATCAGGACAATAAAGGCAAAGCCTGCTGCCAGCTGAGCGCTGATCTTCTGTTTCATTCCCTAAAACCTCCGAATTTATATCCCATTCCGTGAACCGTGCAGATATAAACCGGCTGTTTGGGATCGTCCTCCAGCTTCTTGCGCAGGTTCTTCACATGGGTATCGATCACCCGGTCATAGCCGGAAAAATCCAGGCCGAAGGCCAGCTCAATGAGGTCTTCCCGTGTGAATACCTTCTGCGGATACCGGGTGAAAGCATTCAGAAGCTTCCACTCGATGGGGGTAACCGCAATCGGTTTCTCCTGTTTGCAGACCTCCTTTCGATCCTGGTCGATCACAAGATCACCGTGATTCCAGGACACACGGCTGGAAACAGGTACTGGAGGCTCCAGCGTCCGCCGCCAGACTGCCTGCATCCAGGTATACAGATTTTTCAGGCTGAAAGGCTTGGTAATATAGTCATCCGCCCCGATATCCAGACCATTCAGCATATCTGTTTCCATGGTCTTTGCCGTGAGCATAATGACCGGCACCCGGGACTCTTTGCGGATCTGAATACAGACTTCTTCTCCGGAAAGGTCGGGAAGCAGCAGATCCAGGATCACAAACGAAACCGATTCTCTCTGAAAGACCTGCAGCGCTTCCCGCCCGGTTTCCGCCTGAAACACATGGCAGCCCTGCTTTTCCAGATATGAGGTCAGCGCCTCCCGGATCATTTGTTCATCGTCTACAACCAGTATGTTTTTCCCGCCCGTCATCCTGCTTCCTCCTGACACTCCGCTCTCTTCTGGCATCCCGCTTTCTCCTGCAATTTCGTCTGTTCTTTTCTGCTGTAAGTTCTATTTTTCCGCCAGAACCATCTGAAAACAGATCAGAAACCGCCTCCACAGCAGCCCATACCCGAACTTCCAAAGTTTCCAGCTCCGGTATCCGGCTGTGCGTCAGAAATTTCCGGTGCCTCACCGGTTCCATCTGTCACAAAAATATTACCACGAATCATGCCCATCCAGCAAGTGTAGGGAACGGTTCCTGTCTTTTCCGGGGTAAATTCAATGATATTTTCGCCTTCGGAAAACGTGTGGGTAATTCCGTAGGCGTTGAGCAGCATGCGGTAATTGCAGCCGTTTAAAGCTCCCTTCGGCACTTGGATAATCCAACGGACCGGAATTCCTGCTGTTACGGTAATATTCGGATAGCGGCCGCCAGTGAGTGTGCTCTCTATGATCTGAACTCCATCCTCAGCCGTTGCACCAAGATCATTCGTTTCTGAAGCACTTGTATCCGGTTCAGCCTCTCCGGAGACTGCATACACCTGCTGCCCTGCCGCGTTCCATTCCATTCCGCTATAAAAAAGCCCGGACAGATTGCCTCCCTGGGACAGCATCGCAAGGCCCAGCACGACCACCAGAACCGCGCCGGTCTCCATCACCTTTGCAGAAAGACGTTTTCCCAGCATAGCCACAAAGGAACCGAGTCCCAGCATCAGCGGTACCGTACCCAGGCTGAATGCCAGCATGGACAATGCTCCGGCAAATGGATTTGCCGATGCCAGCGCCACGATCTGCATGGACTGGAGCGGCCCACATGGCATCATGCCATTTAACAGACCGATCACAAATGGCTGACTGCTTCCGGCCTTTTTCCGGTTCACGTTTCTGACCAGAAACCGCGGAAGCTGCAGTTGAAACCGCCGCAGCCATGGAAAAATTCCCAGCATGTTGATTCCCAGGATCACCATGAACACACCGGCAGCCATTTTTAAGATTCCCTGGAAAAACGGAGAGATTCCTGCTCCATAGGTTTCTCCGACCAGCATTCCCGCAAGTCCCAGCAAAAATCCGATTCCCGTGTAAGAAATCACGCGTCCCAGGTTATACAAAACAGCAGACCGAAATGCACCAAATCTGCTGTCCTCTTTTCCGGCGCTCCGTGGAATGCACTGGGACAGATTGATGCCCCCGCACATGGCAATGCAATGCACCGAGGTAAGGATTCCAATGAGAAAAAGCATCCCATATCCCATCCCGGTATCCGCAAGTTCACTCGGAACCAGCAAATTCAGAATGCCGGAGTGCTGCAGCATCCGGTAAAGAAAAAAGATCAGAATCAGAAGGGTCGCTGTCCTTCCGAAATCCGGTTTTCTGACAGCCGGTTCCAACAGAACCTCATATCCTGCCCCACGGATTACCTGCCGGAGTTCTTCCAGCGTCACCCAGTCCGGATCAAAAGCAATGTCTGCCGTTCCCTTCTGATAACCGACCTTCGCACTCTCAACGCCTGGTGTCTTTTTTAACACCTGTTCTATTTTATTCTGACAGTTAACGCACGTCATACCGTCAATGTAAAGTCTTTTTCTGCTGATATTCACGTTATTCGCACCTCCTGGCGTGAATTTTAGCAGAAAGATGTGTGATTTTTATGTGGATTCTAACTGTTTTTCTTCATCTTCTCCCCAAGCTTTCCATATACCCGCTCCACAAACCAGGGCTCTGTGGATTTCTTCATGGCTTCCTCCGGCGTAAACCAGCCCACGCCGCTGTTCTCATCTTCCTTCACAAAAACCTGCTCTTCTGGATCTGCTTCCAGCAGATACGTCACATTCAAATGCAGATGGCTGGATACATATTTTCCCCGCTTCACATGTCCGTCTACCGTCAAAGATTCCAGAGAAAAAATCCCCTCTGACACCGAGCGCACACCGGAAATTCCGGCCTCTTCTTTCACCTCCCGGATCGCCACTGCCAGCAGATCTGTCTCACCGTCCGCATGACCGCCCAGCCAGGACCAGGAATCATAAATATTGTGATACGCCATCAGAACCCTGCTCCGATCCTTATTGACCACCCAGGCTGAGGCTGTCATATGCGCCACGGTATTATCCCGGGAAAATGCATCGTCCTGAGTCTCGATCCAATCCAGGATCAGGGACTTGTCTATTTTCTCCTGCTCGTTAAAAGGCTGATATGCCCTTATTGACTCTATCAGTTCCTGTCTGTCCATTCCGATACTCCTTTTACATGGTTGGTAAAAATGCTTCGCAAAATCCTGCCTCATCTGCCATCTTCACCGAGAGTCCGCAGAATTTCCGCAGCACGGCGGATTTCTGCCTCATCTGTGTGATAGCATTCAAATTCACTCAGGCTCCCGAGTCCCATATGTACCCGCTCATTCCGGTAACGCATACCGCTCTCCAGCAGTCTTTTGCCGGACATATGAAAGGCGCGCACTCCTGTTTTTTTCGCGATTTCCGCAATATTCGCAGATGTCACGCCTGCCCCGGCAAGGATAGTCACTCTGTGGCTGTCTGACCGGCTTTGATCTGTGAGCTGCATCAGCTTTTTAAGGAGCCCGTATCCGGCGAGGCAGTCTGCCTCCTGACCGGATGTCAGAATTGTATCCACGCCCAGTTCTGCTGACTTTTTCAAAGCTTCAAACGGATCTGCACACACATCAAAAGCACGGTGCATGGTAACTGCACAGCTGCCTGCTGCTTCCATCATCTCCTGCATCTGCTCCGTATTCAGCGTTCCATCTGCATTCAGGCTCCCGATCACAACTCCGTCTGCCCCTGCCTGCGCAAAATGGCGAATATCCTGAAGCATCTGACGGTGCTCATATTGCGTATATAAAAAGTCACCAAACCTTGGACGGATCAGCGTCCGGACCGGCAGTCCTGTTTCTTTTTTCACCTGCTCAAATAATGGATAGCCGGGCGTCGTTCCCCCAATTACAAGGTTTGCGCACAATTCCAGGCGTGTTGCACCACCCCGTTCGGCAGCCAGTGCCGATTCCACGCTGTCCACGCATACCTCTAATATATAATCCTTCATTTACTAAGATCTCCTATGAAACCAATGTCCTTGTTATAGCCTGCTTAATCCGTAAAACAAAACAGGCGTTGTTTTCTGATTTTATAATACAACAGTCCCACGATGTCTGCTAGTGCCCATCCGATCGGAACTGACCACCAAATACCGGTCACACCGATTTCCGGTATTGCAGATAATATATATGCCAGAGCCACCCGGGTTCCCAGTGAAAGAACGGTAAGCACTACACTCATTCCCGGTCTTCCTAAAGCTCGGTACAGACCATATAGCAGAAACAGCCATCCGATTCCAATATAGCATGCTCCTTCAATACGCAGATAGCGTACCCCCTCCATGATGATATCCGTTTCTCCTGCATCTATAAATATCATCATGGGCGGCTTTGCAAAGACATACACCAATGCAGATATCACCACACAGAAAATTGCGGATATCCGCACGGCCTCTTTCAGTCCCTGCTGTATTCTCTTCTTTTCTTTTGCTCCATAATTCTGTGCAATAAACGTAGAAAATGCATTTCCAAAATCCTGCACAGGCATATATGCAAAAGCGTCGATCTTTACAGCAGCCGCAAATGCAGCCATAATGACTGTTCCAAAGCTGTTTACAAGTCCCTGGACCATAAGTATTCCAAGATTCATGACCGACTGCTGGATGCATGTCAGCATGGAAAAAGAGAGAATTTCACGGATCCGTTCTTTTTTCAGACAACCGATTTTCCGGATTGCGCGCACCTGCTTATGATTTACGAGTGTATAAAGCATGATGCCAAGTCCTGACAGATACTGTGAAAGCACAGTGGCCTGCGCTGCTCCTGCCACTCCTCTCTCCAGACCGATAACAAACCAAAGATCAAATATAATATTCAGCACAGATGACAGGGCCAGAAACACAAGGGGTACAACAGAATTACCAATTGCCCGGAGATATGAAGTAAAATAATTGTACAGAAAGACAGCCGGAATCCCCATAAAAATCACAAACAGGTATGCCCTCATGTCTCCCCACACTTCATCCGGAACTCTGAGAAACGAGCGAAGCCCGTCAAGGCTCACATAGGCAATCATATTCAGTAATAGCGTCACAGCAGCAATAAAGAAAAACGAGGCACAGATATCCTCTTTCAGTCCATTTTCATCACGCTGGCCAAACCGGATAGAAAATAACGCACCGCTTCCCATGCACAGGCCCAGAAGAATGGAGGTAATAAATGTCATAAGTGTAAATGAGGAGCCTACCGCAGCAAGGGCCTTTTCCCCCAGAAAGTGCCCGACAATCAGTGTATCTGCTATGTTGTAACACTGCTGCAGCAAATCTCCAAGTATCATCGGAATGGCAAATAAAAGCATTGACCTTACAACAGGTCCTTTTGACAAATCTCTGTTCACCTTGTGCCTCCAAAATGTAAGTTTTATATTTCGAAATTGAAACAAAGCCGGATCAGCTGACACAGGTGACCGGCATCAAAGATATCAAAGGCTTGCGGCTATAAAAATCCATTTTTTATTCCGGGTCCTGATTCCGCTTGGACAGTCGGTCAACAGCTTCCTGGAGTCTCTGAAAAAACATTCCCGCATGATAGCCGTCTGCTACCGCATGAGCTATCATCAGGTTCACAGGCATCAGAATCCGGTCTCCTGATTTTTCATATTTTCCCATGGTAATGATCGGAAAAT
>OMGF01001107.1_pt1 | contig 19256 bp, 31 predicted proteins | sample 1645861 | NCBI WGS metagenome assembly OMGF01 (sample SAMN05578586, study PRJEB25193) | human gut metagenome | biome: Human Microbiome; feature: human-associated habitat; material: feces | host: Homo sapiens | place: USA:Birmingham
AAGACCTGATAATCGATCAGTGATACGACCACAATGATTCCAAGTCCCATAATGATCCCCAATGCCTGCTTTGGCACATAGGATGCTTTGGCACTGTGAATAAACAAAAGGCTCATCGCCATCAGTACAAGTACGTTAAAAACAAGTTTGAAATTGTAATTCTGCAGTCGATAATTTCGCAACATAGTATCTCTCCAATGTTATTTTCTAAGCTCACGGATCGGAATATTTGCATATAATGCAGGTCCTTCGGATTCTTCGCTACTTTGTGTGATCTGAATATCAAGTCCCTCTGGATCGATCTCCATATATTTGGAGATTACTTGAATGATGTCGTTTTTGATCAGTTCCATTGTCTCAGGAGAACAATTTGAGCGGTCAGATACCAATAATAGTTTTAATCGGTCTTTTGCCACTTCTCCTGAACTTTTTTTCTTAAAAAAATTATCAAAAAAACCCATCGTTTCTCTCCCCTCTACTTCTTAAATACGTTTGCAAGTCTCTGAAAGAAAGTTGGTCCTGTGATTTCCATGAATGGAACGTCTTTGCCCATCACACGATTACAGATATTCTGGTATGCTTTTCCTGCTGGTGTATTGCTTCCAACCAATGGTTCTCCCTGGTTTGTGGAAATGACAATATTCTCATCATCTGGTACGATTCCGATCAGGTCAACCGCAAGAATATCAAGAACATCATCTTTGGATAACATATCTCCACGTTCTACCATATCCATACGTATCCTGTTGATCACCAGATCGATCTTATGTATATCATTTGCCTCTAATAGTCCAATGATACGGTCTGCATCACGGATTGCTGATACCTCTGGTGTTGTAACGATCAGTGCACGGTCTGCTGCTGCGATCGCATTCTTAAATCCTTGTTCGATTCCTGCTGGGCAGTCAAGAATGATATAGTCAAATTCACTTTTTAGTTCTTCTACACTATATTCCATTTGTGTGATCCTTTGTCACTGCAAAGTTATGGAAAATATGTATATTTTATGCAATTATATTCCTGTAATAAATAAAAAATAGCTCCCTAGTTCGTCCGCCGACGAGGGAGCTATCAACACAAAAACTAAACTAGACACATTTTTGGAAATCTAGTTGTATATTCTGTATATCAATTATATAGTCCTGCTTTTTTTTATGGTTCGACCATAATTCGACCATTTGATGTTTTATGTACTATCAAGATTTCTATATTTCATATTTTAATCTTTTATAAATTTCCATGCGTCTTTAGGTAGCCATCCTTGCCGATTTTCTGCTATTTCTGAAATAAGAAAACGGGCTTGAGGTTTGTTTTTTATAATGATATCTGCCAATTCATTAGCTTCTAATGTTGATTTTATTAAAAATGAGTTTCTGATATCTGTTCTCCAGTCGGATATTTCTCTGATTGAATTTAATAACTCTTTGGTTTCTTCTTCATTACCTAAAGAATTGTTGTATATAAATATGTAAACTTTCATACGTTATATATGTTATATTTGCATTTAATAATGTTTATCCTCAAATTATTATCCTCGTTTTTCTTGGCTATATCAATGGCTTCATCTATTACTTCCTCAAATTCTTTATTGATAGGTCTTTTTTTAAATCCAGGAAATCCTTGTACTATATCATTGAGAGAGTTAAGATAAATAGAAATACTTTCCCAAACGGATTTATTTTTATTTTTTAATGTGAGAGATAAAATATGTTCAAATACTTCTGTAATTTTATTATAGATATCATCATTAGGATGTATTTCTATATCAGGAATCTCTTTACCTTCGGAATTGGAGAAATCAACTCTCTTTAAACGCATAACACTAATTTTCTCCATGTATTCATATTTGTTTAAATACAGGTTCGCTATGTCAGAATAAATCTGCGCCATTGATTGTAATGTATCTATTGAGCACATAATATTAATCTTTAGATTCCTTTCCACTTGAATTTGAAGAAACAAGTAATCGAACAAAATCTCCAAGAAGTTTATTGTTCTGTTCTGATGTCTTCTTCATTTCATCTCGATATTGTTGAATTGTCTTTTGAAATTCTAATGTCTTTTCGGCAACACTAGATTCAAAATCTTTTTGAATTGTTGTAATATTTGTTTGCAACTCTTCTAATTGTTTGTTGCTTGCAAAAGACAACTTCTTTATTTCATCATCTGCTTGGTCATTTAATGATTTAATCTTTTGGGCCGCTTGTTTCTCTATATTGCCTGAATTTTCTTTTGCCTTAATAGAGAAATCTTCCATTTTATCCAAATAGTCTCTTCCTTGTTTTTGCATTTCATCCACTTTAAATATTGAGTATATAGAAAAAATGAGGAATACAATCATCAATATACCAGCCCATAACGACAATACAGTAAAATCATGCTGTAATTTGTTATATTGTAGCTCTAGCAAAGATAATGATTCTTTTTGTTTTTCTTCTACTATATCAATAACAACTTGATCTAGACTAATGGTACTATCTTTAGTTATGGTTAGAGATTTTAAATATTTGTTTGTCAAACTATCACAGAAAACCTTTTGCACTTCTACGATTTTATCTTGACTGTTTGAATAACTTAAATGATAAAGAACAAATAATGTAATTATAGCTAATGTACAAAGTATAATAGAACATAGAAACTTGTTTTTGTATAGATGAATGTGTTTTTTATCTATATAATGCGAACAATTTTCCGAGCATTTTGCAGACGAGTTATCTTCTTGCTTTGCTGTTTCTTGTTTGGGATTTTCTTTCTCTGCCATAAGTTATTTTGTTTTATTATCCAATATTTCTTTCATTCTTCAGCATAGCCAGTTCACCTTTCAATTTCTGATTCTCTTCAGTGAATAGTTGAATTGTTTTCATTTGCTCATTTATAGTTCCCTGAAGGGTTGCTATTGTATCAACAAGGCGTTCCATGCGTTCAATATTTGGATCAGGTTTGATATCTGAAATCAGCATTGGACCTTTATTGCGGAGTAACCAATCTGCTGAAATATCCGTAAATGCGTTTAATGTGAGCCTAATTACTTTAGAGGAAGGTTCTGTGTTTTTTTGAAACATAGAACCAATCACCGATTGGGTTACCCCAATTTTAATGGCAAACTGCCTGTCTGACAGCTTATAATGAGAGATAATCTCTCTAATTTTTTCGTTTACGCTTGTTTCAGCCATATCTAAATTAATAGTTAATTAACGTAAATACGTTTATTTATTAAGTTTTGCGTTTTGCAATTAACGTAAATACGTTTATATTTGCATCATCAATCAATCAATACTCCAAAAGTATAAAAAATGATTGATAAAACAAATGTGAAACTAAATAAATGTGACAGACATGAAAAGATTTGATTTATCCGAAATAATGAGAAATGCCCATAGAACCTATAAGTATTCAGGCAGGAAGCAGGGGAAAACTTTTGGTGAGGTTCTGAAAGCTACCTGGAGACTTGCTAAACTCCAAGAAAATTTCTCACAGGAAGCCATGAAAGCAAGAACGGATAAATTCTTATCAGAAAGAAACGAGGTAATGAGCAAAGCGGCTAAAGCTAGAAGGCATGAGGGGTACAATAACCTCAGTATTCCCGCTTCCGCTTACTATAACTCAAATAGTACTCATTACGGTGCACATTATGTCGGAGATTAATCAAATTATAAAATAATCATGGAAGAACAAAAGAAATCACGTGAGCAGATTCTTGAAGAACAAGTAGAGGAACTGAAGAAAGAGAACGAACAGCTAAGAAAAGAAAGAGCTATGTATGAGGATTGGTGGATAAAAGTAGATGCTAAAAACTACGAATTGGCGGAGAGTGTCAAGTCCATTGCTACAATAGCTAACTTGATTTGCACCGCTGTTAAATCATAACCCTCACTAAAGTCAAACCAAACCGCCGGTTATCCGGTACCCAGTCCGGTCTTTGAGCCTGCCCTTGAAGGGAGACTGGGAACAACAGAGAAGAGTTCTTTGACATATTGGTAAAATGGTGTTTTGGAAGTCGACACGTGCCGAAAGGGATTACTGACGTAGGCAGGCTTCCCAACGATATAATGCTGTGGTTAATGGTCAAGCCGTATCGTTGTAAAACTAAATCAGTTAGACGTATGTCGGCAAATCGTGGCATTTGCTTTATGTATATAAAAGTGATGTAGCTCAGACAGGTTAGAGCGTATGTTTTACATGAGGTCGGTGGTTCGAATCCGCCCATCACTTCAATGTTTAATTCTTAAAATATAGAATATGAAAGTTGTAAAAAAAATGATAGTTGCGTATCGTTATAAAAAGATGCATTTCTTCACGCAATACGCAACTACGATTATTCAATTTACTGTACCTGATCGCAATCATCCTATATGTACGACTGATGCTGAAGTTAAAGATAAGATTTTTTGTGCTACGAAACATCGAGTTATAGAGATAATTGCTTCATGCAGTATTTAGATTAATTCAACTTGAATGTTATATCTTGTTTCAATATTCTCTTTTAATTTAATCATATAATCTCTATTTGATTTGCTTTGTACAAGGCTGTATAATTGAATACCAGCATTAGTCAAGCCAAAAGATTGAAATTCAATAGTGTGGTTTCTATACGGAAGTGTAATTGTTAAGGAACTCCCTTTTATTTCAATCTCTTCTTCGTCTATAGAATAAATACATTCAGCTTCTGTAAACAAACCACAATCACATAAAGATAGGAATTGGCTGTATGGATAAAATCTTTTAGTAAATAAAAAGCGAGGGACAATACGATTGTTAAGTATGAATGGACATATTTCAACGAACCATTTTGCCTCATTGGCTTCTATATGTTTTAGAGCAAATAATGTTCTTTTATTATATGTATTTGGTGATTTGATTTCACCGGATAAAATTTTAGACCACAATATTTTAGCTTCATCATCAGAGATATCTTTTGCATAATCAAAGAATTGCGATGCCCAATCTACATTAACAGGTTCATCTGATACATTTTCAATTATAGCCAGTTCTTCGGCTGCCATTGAATATATATCAGCTATATTATTACATTGTCTTTGCTCTCTAATTGATTTTACAGAGTCGATTGTAGTTGAAAGAAGAGCTTGTTTCATCTGTAGTTTCATATCTAAATTGCAGTTAAGCTCTTTTACTTCTCGTTCAGCTTTTGCTATTCTTTTTATTTGATACGGTTTGAAAAGCCCTGTGCAACCATTACTAAATGTTTCAATAAGTTTTACTAAGGGCTCGGAAAGTCCGACTAAATCTTTTATTTCCATAATAATAAATTTAAAAATTCGACAATGACAAAAATATAAATAAAAACGAAAGGGCATACCCGTTTTTGATTATAAATTTAAAATTCGACACTTTATTTTTATTAGGGTGTGTCCTTTGTACTAACAGCATTTGAAAGGACAAGTTTTTGAAATAATAAACACCCCCACAGTATTGTTTAGGTTATTATCACTAAAATATAATTTACTTATTTGTTTATGAAATTCCCTCCCCCCCAAAAAAAAATTATCAGCAAATACTTAGTCAAGAAAATTAAGATGCGAGTCATTGAGGAAACACAATTTTACGGTGGTTACTGAGAAGCAACCTCTTTTATTGTAAATGCACCTTTGAAAGAGTGGTGTATCCGGTTATAGTGTGACACTCTTTTCAAAGATGAATGTGGAGCAGACGATGATTTTGACTGGAATAAGCTATTGGAGTATCTTAAACGTTGAGTATTTCTAAAGGAATAAAGTGATAGATTTACATAAATAATAGTTTGTGCAGTGCATATATTGTTAAACTAATAATAAAGAAGAGAAATGATATGTAGGAAATTGACTCACAAATTGCGAAGAATTTATTGCGTGGTACGGCTGGCGTTACGGTCATTTTGGAATTGTATAAGCTATAGAGGATATATTCTTCTACCCGTTTTTGAGCGTTGCGTATCATCACGTTGCTCATTGCTCGATTCTCGTATATGGTTATACATGAAAAAAGGATGGATAGTGCGTTTGAACATATTACCACCAATAGTAAAATTCGACTGCAAGCGTTGTTGGTTGAAAGATTGCTTAAAGAAACAAGTACAGCAAAAGTAGCGGATGCAACAGTCAACAGAGTGCTTTGGAGTCTGAAAGTCCATTCGATTTTTTTCTCTAAAGTTTCTTTGTAGTATGAAACTACTTTTTCTTCATTATTCATATTTTCTTGTTTTTTGATTTGACACTTCAAAAATAAGAAAATCCCCTGTCCCTTTTTTATTAGCGAATAATCTTGGGGCGGGGAAAACTATTAACTAATTAATAATCATATGATTCAAGTAACAATTAAAAACGATAGGAATGAGAATTTGGAAGATGCCACATTCTCATTGAGAGTAGAGAATATGCCGATAAAATCAGCTAAAATAGTAGCCGAGAAACTTCCTGTTATGATACAGAAAGCTTTTCGGGATTATGCAGATTGTAAAGTTGGATTTAATCGAGATAAAAAGAGAGATGATAAATAAATTTCTTCACTTAATCTTTGATTATACCCCCCAAAGTTAAGTAAATCCTCCGAATAAAGCGTGATGCTGCCGATCGAATTGGTTCGGGGGAGCTTTTATTTTAAAATTAATCAGTATGGAAAAAGAAAAGAGTATCATGTGCATTCTCCGTGAAATGGAGATTGATGACAAAAAAGACTTTCCCATTTCCAAAAGGGCGTATCTTTTGAATCTGACATCTTACAGATTAAAAGAGAAGGAGCCTGATAAAAAATGGGGGATTAAGTCTGATAGGAACAGCGGTATTGTTACGGTCACACGAGTTGAGTAAGTAATTAAAGCTTATGGAAACTATTAGAGGTGAAATGGCTGAAATATTACTGGATAATATTCTTCGTGTGATGTCTACGGAGACATTCGGAAAAGATAAGTCTGCATATTATGTAGGTGGAGAAAAGAAACTGATGAATCTTATAGAAGCGGGTAAGATTGAAAGTGATAAGCCCACTAATGTCCAAAACGGTAAATGGCATTGTAATGCTGCTCAAGTATTACTTCATTGCCGATGTGCGAGAAGAAAGGTTAAATCTAAAAAGCGGAAGAAATGAAAAAGATTAAAGTGATACAGTATGCCATGATGTTCATTGCCTTATGGACAACACTGTATCTTATAGATAGCATTGAAGTTAGTAAGAAAGAATTTATTGCTGCTTTTGTATTGGTGACTGTCGTATCAGTGAATTATATCTGTTTTCGATACTACGAAGATAGGAAACAAAATAAAGATAGCCTGTGAAGGTCTGCATTGCTTAATTTTAGTATTTGTCATGTTTATTTAGCCCGGTTCGCCGGGCATCTGCCGGGATAGCCCAGTTGGTTAGAGCGCATGTTTCTACATGAGGTCAGCGGTTCGAATCCGTTTCCCGGCTCAACTCAATCAGAGTTAAGTAACCCGTGAGGGGGAAAATTATGTTTGTATCAATAACAATTCAATCAATGTAGCCGGAAGCGTCTGGCTACGACCTGAAGGAATGGCGGAATTGGCAGACGCGCTACTCAACAATAGGGAGTGTCAGCCCTTAGATGTAGTGAGCATGACAACTCATCCCGGTTCGAGTCCGGGTTTCTTCACAGAGAATTTTTCTTTTTATGTTTAACTAATGTTGCCAGCGAAAAGGACGCTGTAGGGTTAAAGCCCCTGTTATTTGAGTTTTAATTGTTCTATACTATTCCGGTGTGCTTTGAACGGCTATCCGGAAGCAAGAAGCTCGTGAGAGTGCTATTTAATAGTTAATGTCGTGTTTTATTTTGTGTTTGTGTTCTAGGTGAATGGTTCGTGAGAATAGTTCACTTAAAACGGATGGCTGGTGTAATTGGCAGCATACGCAGGTATGCGTGATGTGGGTTCGAGCCCCACGCCATTCACCCTTCTGATCCTATTAAATTATAGTAGTTCATGAGTTTTGTTTTGTGTTTGTGATTGGGGTGTATGGTCTGTGAAGATAGTGCACCTTTTTAATTAATCGGGCGGATATGTATATCGTTGGCTGAAACTGCGGTGAGGTGCACCAATATTCCGTGAGACCGGTTCGACTCCGGTTCCGTCCACTAGCATTTACATTATGTATAAATCAGGGAGCCGTACACCCTTCAAGCGTAGCCGTTCCATAAGGTACATTGGATTATTCATTTTCTTATTTTTCTGCCTGTACAATATCGTACAGGCAGTTTTTACTACCTGAAAATGGCGTTAAAATGGCGAAGTTTCTGTTTGCATAACTTGTCATTTTACGATAACTTTACTGATGTAATAAACTAAAAGTCAAACCATTAAATTAGAATTATGACAGCGAGAAAAAACACTGTATCAACGGTTCAGAATGAAGAGAAGAAGAAAAACTCTATTAGACCGCTTCTAGCTTCTGAAATTGAATGTAGAGTTGGTACTATGAAACCGGACGGTTCGGGCTGCTCCTTGCTATTATACAAGGATGCTCGAGTAGACATGAGAATACTTGATGAAGTGTTCGGAGAAATGAACTGGAAACGGCACCATGATGTCGTTAATGGGAATCTATTCTGTACGTTGTCCATTTGGGATAATGAAAAGAAGGAATGGGTGAGTAAACAGGATGTTGGGACAGAATCCAGCACAGAAAAAGAGAAAGGGCAGGCTTCGGACGCCTTTAAACGTGCAGGATTTAACTGGGGAATTGGGCGTGAACTTTATACGGGTCCTTTCATTTGGGTTCCACTTGAGAAAAATGAAGTATATCAGAGCAAAACAGGTTCTCCTGCTCTATATACTAAATTCAGTGTGAAAGAGATTGGCTATAACGAGCAAAAGGAGATTATTCTACTTGTTATTGTGGACAATAAAAACCGTGTTCGTTTTGCTTATGGTAATACGAAGGAAAAAGTATATGATCCTAATGTTTCTGCTTCAAATGCTTCGGGCAAAGTATATACTGGTGTAGACCTGGATCGTGCAATTAAACAAATGACTGGTGTTAAAAGCCGCGAAGAGCTTGAAAGAGTTTGGGCTGAGCATCCTGAACTTCACAATAATAAGGAGTTCAGAAACATAACTATTGACATGCAGAAAACGTATCCCCCTAGAAATTGATAATAATGATAGAATTAGTGAAATCCAGTGTGGTTTTCAATGAGGAAAACCACACTTATATGCTCGGTGAAAAACAGTTGCAAGGTATAACCGGTATGATTAGCCGGCAGTTGTTCCCTGACAAATATAAAGATGTCCCGGATTTTGTATTGAAGAGAGCTGCTGAGAAGGGTAGCCTTATTCATGCTCAATGCCAGTTTGCTGATGCAACAGGCTTACCGCCTGAAAGTATTGAAGCAGAGAATTACATTAGAATGAGGGTAAATGCTGGATATAAGGCGCTTGCCAATGAATATACCGTTTCTGATAACGAATACTTTGCATCAAATATAGATTGCGTTTGGGAGAAAGTCGGTAGAATTAGTCTTGTTGACATTAAAACTACGCTGCATCTTGATAAGGAGTATTTAAGTTGGCAGTTGTCAATCTATGCTTATCTGTTTGAACTCCAAAATCCATTACTCAAAGTTGATAAATTGTTCGGCATTTGGGTACGTGGTGATAAACATGAATTGGTTGTAATTCCTCGTAAGCCTGATAAAGAAGTCAAGAAGTTAATGGAATGCGAGAAGAAGGGTGAGCAATATCTATCCGATCTTCCCGTTCCTGCCCCTGATGATGACAAGTTACTTATTCCAATGCAGCTTGTAAATACTATAATCGGGATTGAGGAAGAACTTGCAGATCTAACCAAGATTCAGAAAGATTATAAGGCAAAATTGAAAACTGCTATGCGTGAGAATGGTGTCAAGTCATGGGATGCCGGAAGATTGCGAGTTAGTTATACACCCGCTTCTACGAGTGACAATTTTGATACTAAAAAGTTTCAGGCTGACTATCCGGAATTATATTCTAAGTATATCAAAACAGTTCCTAAAGCTGATAGTATCCGTGTAACAATAAGGGAGGATAAATCATGAGTTTAAATAAATTGATGCTTATCGGGCATGTTGGCAAAGACCCCGATATTAGAATTTTGGAAGCTGGTTCTAAAGTGGCCACTTTCTCCTTTGCCACCACTGAAAAAGGCTATACCCTTGCCAATGGAACACAGGTTCCTGAAAGAACTGAATGGCACAATATTGTTGTTTGGCGTGGCCTCGCCGATGTTGTTGAGAAGTATGTCCATAAGGGAGACAAGTTGTATCTGGAAGGAAAGATAAGAACTCGGAGTTATGATGATAGCAGAGGAATCAAACGGTATATTACAGAACTCTTTGTTGATAATATGGAGATGCTTTCTGTTAAGCCTCATCAACAAGCACCACCACCGCCACCACTTCCGGAACAAACCAATAATCAGACTCGAAGTGCGGTGAATGAGTGCCCGCCACCGCCACCACCGACCAAGGACGATTTGCCATTCTGATAGGTTATGGAAGCAACATTGACGAAGAAAGATGGCAAAATCCAAATGGATAAGTCTTTCGAGTTCATGTGCAGCACACTTCGTAATGGAGAATACACTGTAACTATTAAGAAAAAGACACAGCCGAGAACGTTAAATCAAAATGCTCTCATGTGGAAATGGTTCCAGTGTATTGGTGCCTGTTTGCGTGAATACACAGGTGAAGAGTATTGGAGCACTGCTGCTGGAGTTCAGGATATACATGACTTGTATTGTAAGAAGTTTCTTGTGAAACAGGTTCATGTGAATGGTAAAGTGGAAACTATTGTGCGAGGAACAAGTAAACTCAATACTTTAGAGATGCATAATTTCATGGAAAGCGTGAAAATAGATGCGGCCGCCGAGTTTGGTATTACACTTCCGTTGCCTGAAGACCAGCATTACTTAGATTTTATTCATGAGTACCAAAACCGGTACTAATTAATCCTTTTATAATTTATGATTGCAAATTTGAGAAACTACGAACCCGAGACAATCGAGTTTGTAGTTCCCGATTCTATTCGGGAAAAATTTCCCCCTGTTTTATTTCAGGGTTCTACGAATGTAGATGAATTGATAAAGTTGGTGAATGAGCATTTCAATGCTACATTCCCTGAAAGTGAGGTGACACAACGTTTACTGGATGAATTTGAGATTTCCGAAATTCGTGAAGAGTATTGCATCAAGCAAGAGAATGAGGTCCCCAAACGCGAACGTGAATTGTTGGAAGCCATTGAACGTGCGAAGAAAATAAAGAGTGATGCTCAAGACAGGTTAGCTTCTATTAAGACTGAAATTAAAGACCTGGCTGCCGAGGTCAAAAAGGGGACGAGGGAGTATCATCTTTCAAGTAAGAATACGATCCGGTTTGCTCTTGATGGATATTTCCTGTATTATTCATGGGTGAACGGTGAGTTTAAGCTTGTGAAAGCTGAAAAAATCCCTGATTGGGACAAACGTTCTCTTTGGGCACAGGAAGATCGAAACAGAAAAGCGATGCTTGATTTGTTTGGCATTGAATATCCTGAAGTAGAACGTCCTATTGATGATACAGAAGATTATGGGGACAAGTTCGAAGAAGACCTGTCTGATAAACTTCCTGAAGAAGAACCGGAAGACGATGAGTAGATTACAGCACAAAAAAGGCAGGAAGTCCAACTATGTGAAGCGGCTTGTGAATAATCCTGATTGGGAAGAAGCCAAGCGTAAGGTTCGTATTAGGGACGGACATAAATGCCAGATGTGCGGTAAAGACTTCAATTTAGAGATTCACCACAAAACATACAGGGTTAACGGAAAATCAATCGTTGGTCATGAACTTGAACATCTTGATTGTCTCGTTACCCTTTGTGGTGACTGTCATTCGAAAGTTCATAAATATCACATCAAATTATGACATACCAGTTAAGAGACTACCAGAAAAGTGCTAGTGATGCAGCAGTCAGCGTTTTTAAATCCAAGGAAAAGAAAAACTACGTGATAGTTCTTCCCACCGGTGCCGGAAAATCCCTTGTCATTGCCAATATAGCTGCACGGATAGACGGGCCGCTGATAGTGTTCCAGCCTAGCAAGGAAATACTCGAACAAAATTTTGCGAAACTTCAATCATACGGCATATTCGATTGTGGAGTTTATTCAGCTTCTGCCGGAAGAAAAGATATCAATCGTATTACGTTCGCTATGATTGGTAGTGTGATGAAACACATGAGTTTCTTCAAACATTTCAAGCACGTTCTGATTGATGAATGTCATTTAGTGAATCCGGAGAAAGGAATGTATAAGGAATTCTTTGAAGATGAGCAAAGGAAAGTTATTGGGCTGACAGCGACTCCTTACAGACTATGTTCAAGAAGAGGTGGTGCTATGCTTAAATTTATAACTCGTACCCGGCCAAAGGTTTTCACTGATGTTATTTATCACTGTCAGGTGAGTGAACTGCTTGCTAAAGGATTTCTCGCAAACTTGAAATACTATGATATCACAAAATTGGATTTAAGTAGAGTCAGAACTAATTCTACTGGTGCAGATTACGATGAGAAAAGTCTTCTGAAAGAGTTTGAACGTGTGGACATATACAAAGATATAGTTGGATGGACAAGGCGTCTGTTGAACCCCAAATCGGGCATACCACGCAAAGGCATTTTAATATTCACGAGGTTTATTCGTGAAGCTGAAAGACTGGCTTCTGAAATTCCTAATTGTGCGATCGTTAGCGGTTCTACTCCAAAGGAAGAAAGGGCACGAATTCTGAAAGGTTTTAAAGATGGAAGAATAAAAGTTGTTGCTAATGTCGGCGTACTTACAACCGGATTCGATTACCCGGAGCTTGATACGGTTGTTCTTGCACGTCCAACCAAATCCCTTTCCCTCTATTATCAAATGGTCGGTCGTGTCATTCGTCCCTGCCAAGGTAAAGAGGGTTGGGTTGTTGATTTGAGTGGGAATTTCCGGCGTTTTGGGCGTGTTGAAGAGTTACGCATAGAACAGCCTGAAAAGGGAAAATGGTGTATAATGAGTCGTGGCCGTCAATTAACCAATGTAGTATTTTAATTATCATGTGGAGAAATTACAAGAAGAAAGAAAAGAAAAAGCCTCTTTTCGAGGTAGAAGGTGTTAAGGTCAAGAAGAAACCTGATCTTGTCGATAAACTAGACAGAATATTTAGTTTATTCATCCGTTATCGTGATACGATGCCTAATGGATATTTTCAGTGTATTTCATGTGGTAAAATAAAGCCTTTCAATAAAGCAGATTGCGGTCATTACATCAACCGCCAACACATGAGTACTCGCTTTGATGAAATGAACTGCAATGCTCAATGTTCACATTGTAACCGCTTCATGGAAGGAAATATTCAGGATTATCGCAGACGTCTAGTTGCCAAGTATGGTGAACGAAATGTGCTGCTCCTGGAAGCCAAGAAAAATGTTACAAAGCAATTTAGTGACTTTCAATTAGAAAAGCTGATTACTCATTACAAGGAAGAAGCGAAAAAACTGAAGGAAGCAAAAGGTCTGTGAGTTTATTACTAATCGGAGTATAATCCCTTAAAATATGGAAAGAAATTCATTCATCTTTTATAAAGGGTGGAGAGAAGCAATCAAGGATTTGCCGGATGATGTCAGGCTGGAGATTTACGAAAGCATAATTGAGTATGCGACAACGGGAAATCTTCGGGGGTTGAAACCTATGGCAAATATTGCTTTCAACTTTATAAAGATAGATATAGACAGGGATACTGAAAAGTATATGTCTATTGTGGAAAGGAATAAGAGCAATGGTTCTAAGGGGGGACGTCCGAAAAGTGAAAACCCAAAAGAACCCAAAGAACCCACAAAACCCACTGGGTTATTTGGAAACCCAAAAGAACCCACAAAACCCGATAATGATAATGAATATGATAATGATTATGTAGATGATAATGATTCTCATTCAAAAAAGAAAGAAACTTCTCCTAAAGGAGAATCAAAGAAAGACGAGCTTTCTTTGTTCCCCGAGGAAAAGATTGATTGGGGTGGGCTAATGGATTATTTTAATTCCACGTTTAAAGGTAAGCTCCCTGCTATAAAGTCCATAGATGCAAAACGAAAGAAAGCTATTAAAGCACGTGTCGCACAATACGGGAAGCAAGCTATATTCGATGTATTCCAAAAAGTGTTGGATAGTCCTTTTTTACTTGGAGAAAATGATCGGAATTGGCGGTGCGATTTCGACTGGATATTCAAGTCTGCGAATTTTACTAAAATTTTAGAAGGAAATTACAATGGAAAACGAACTGATACTGCGGCCACAAGAAGAGAATCGGTTAGCAGTCTTACGGACCTCGCCGAAAAACTATTGCAAAGCTCTATGCCCCAAGAAGGTTGAAGATGTATTTCAAAGTGATGAACCTTCTATTGGCACTATTATAAGAAAGTTTGGTGAGCCGCAAGCCAGAGCAGTGTTGGTCATATTGATAGCTGATGCCTTGGAGTTTTTCAATGTCGGTAATCCAATGTCGGCTACACAAGTCGCTACTACAGTAGATTTAATCATTGAAGAATATCCATATATGAAAACAGATGATTTTAAACTGTGTTTCAAGAATGCAATGAAAATGAAATACGGTGAAAATTACAATCGTATTGATGGTTCTATCATTATGGGATGGCTTCGTGAATACAACAAAGAACGTTGTGCTGTTGCTGATAATCAGTCATGGAATACTCATAAGGCTAAATTGTCAGGGGAAACGAATTTTACAAGTGGCCTGTCGTATGAAGAATACCGGAACGAACTCAAACTTAGAGTTGAGCAAGGAGATGAAGAAGCTGCTAAAGCGTTAAGTCTCTCAAATGAAATAATCTCTTATTTAAACAAAAGAGAAAATGGCAAATAAGAAGCAGAAGGTGACAATTTACTGGAACACTAGGCATATCAAACTTGAAGATATTCCTGAAGTGAAAAGAAGAATACGGGAGCGTTTTGGTATTCCTAATCACACAACTGTTAATGGTGAAACGGATTGTTATATCCGTGAGGAAGATATGGAATTGCTTCGGGAAACGGAAAAACGTGGCTTCATTCAAATACGTAATAAGCCCGCATGAAAATAGCGTTAAAATGGCGAAGTTTCTGTTTGCATAACTTGTCATTTTACGATAACTTTACTGATGTAATGAATTAAAAGTCAAACCAATATAATTAAATTATGGAAGTACAAAACATTAGAATTGACCTTATCAGTCCTTCTCCCTTGAATCCGAGAAAGACTTTTGATGAAGCAGCTCTTGAAGAGCTTGCAAGCAACATTGAAAAGCAAGGTTTATTGCAACCTATCACTGTCAGGGTTACTAAATCCGAGGAGATGACTAACCTGGAAACCGGAGATGTTACCCCATTACCTTACACATACGAAATTGTTTGCGGTGAGCGTCGTTTCCGGGCTGTGTCACTTTTGAAAGCAAAGGAAGATGAAGCGAATGTTGCAAAAATCAAAGTCCATCGAAAAAAGTCGGAAAAATTTCAGACAATATCCTGCATTGTCAGAGAAATGACAGATGATGAGGCTTTTGAAGCGATGATTACCGAGAATCTTCAAAGAAAAGATGTTGATCCCATCGAAGAAGCTTTTGCCTTTGCGCAGTTGGCTGAAAAAGGACGAACTTTGGAAGATATCGCTCTTAAAATAGGAAAGTCTACCCGGTTTGTTTTTGACCGTATTAAATTAAATTCTCTTATTCCTGAACTAAAAGAGCGGGTAAGAAATGGAGATATACCATTGTCCGGTGCTATGATTCTTTCTAAATTGGATGAAGATACTCAAAAAGAGTTTCATGAGGAGGAGGAAGAACAATGTACTACTGCTATGATTCGAGAATTTGTGAGTAATTCTTTCATGGAGCTTGGTAACGCACCTTGGATTAAAGATGATTCCGATAATTGGGAAAATACTGATATTAAATCATGTTCTCAATGTGAGAATAATACGTGTAATCATGGTTGTTTGTTCTATGAAATGAATAGTAAGGATGCTAGATGTATCAATGCTGCTTGCTATGAGAAAAAACAGATTGCTTATGTGACGCGGAAAATTCAACTAGAATATGAACATCTTGTTAAAGTTGGCGAACCTCTTTCATTTGGAAAAACAATAATTATCGCTAGACGTCCCGATACATATTGGGGAGAAGATAGAAAGGTTTTCTATGAAAAAACTTTGGAAGCTGTTAAACAACTTGGATTTGAAATAGTTGATCCTGATGAAATCTTTAGATGTAAGTGCTGGTATTCAGAAGATGATGAACGCACTTTGAAAATGCTTGAAGATGGAGAAGTTTATCGTTGTCTTTCATTTTTTGGACATTATTCTCCCGAATTTAACGTTAGTTTCTATTATGTTAGAAAAGAAACGGCTTCCTCTACTTCCGCCGTTGCCGATCTAAAAGAGATAGAAAGGGAAAAAATAAACGCCCAATTAAAAAGAGCGAAGGATATAGTCAAGGAGAAGTCTGCTGAAGAAATGCGCAAGTGGGCGCAAGAGAAAACATATTATCAGAGAACAAAAGAATTCTCTGAAAATGAACAACTTGTTTTTGATGTGCTGGTTCTTAGCGGTTGTAGCAGTACTTATCTTGAAAAACTGAATTTGAAAAAATGGAATGGTGAGAGTGATTTTGTAAATTATGTCAAGAACAACCAAGCTGACCGACACCAATGGTATAGAGCCTTTATTGCTGAATGCTTATCATCGAATAATGTGAATTTCTACTCCTATTTGCAAAAGTGTCAGAAAATCCTTTTTGCAGAACAATATCCGGATGATTTCAAGGCGCTCTCTAAGAAACTTGCGGATTCATATGATAAGAAAGAAAAGAAGCTCAAAGAAAGACTGAAAGAGCTAAATAACGATAACACAGAGGAAGCCTAGCGGTTTCCTCTCTTTATTGATGCACTTATGAAAACATGGACTGACGAGCAACTTACTATACTTGACAGTGAGTACCCGACTGCTGATTTAAAAGAACTTGCCGGGCGTCTTGGTAAAACACTTGAAGCTGTTAAATCCAAAGCTTTGATTCGTAAACTGAAACGTTCTCCGGACGTGAGGGTTTGGAGTCCGGAGAGAAGACAAAAATTGATAGTTCTTTATCCTAATCATACAAATCTTGAAATAGCTTCGATGCTTGGCTCAACTGAAAGTGCAGTTTCCGGTATGGCTTTCAAACTTAAATTGAGAAAGTCGGCAAAGTTCTTATTTGGACATTCTTCAAAAGGGTTCTTTCCCAAAGGACACCAACCGATGAATAAGGGACGTAAGCAAACGGAATATATGTCAGATGAACAATTAGCAAAAACGAAAGCTACTCGATTTAAGAAAGGACATATCCCCAAAAATCATAAACCAGTCGGTTATGAACGCATAACTCGTGACGGTTACATTGAAGTGAAAACTGCTGAACCGAATGTCTTTGAACTTAAACATCGGCTTGTATGGATTGAGCATAATGGAGAAATCCCCCCTGGTTATAATATTCAGTTTAAGGATGGCAATAGGCAAAACGTTTCCATTGAGAACCTTTACATGATCAGTCGTTCTGAACAATTAAAAAAAGAGAATTCTTTGTATGCCCGATATCCGGAAGATGTTCAGTACCTAATCAAGCTAAAAGGAGCTTTGAATAGACAAATTAATAAAGCAACAAAAAAGAATGAATCATGACTGATGGAGCAATAGATAGATTGAAAGAAATGGTTAATAAACCATTCCTTTATCAGAATGAAGAAGTTGTAATTCTCAATTACTGTGACGGTACCGGTGATGATGGTACCGAAGTTGAGATATACTTGAATAATGGCAAAGTGTTAGTGTTTAGTATGTTTGATTTGGCTTCCAAATTGAATCGTTTCCGGCCAATAACAAACACAGTTGTCGTGTTGGCTAATGAACGGTTGAATAAGGTGTCTACAGTGAACCCTACCATTTTACAAGATTTGAGGAATTTGGTTCTTCAACAAATTAAGGATGTGAAAGAAGATCCTAGTAAAGTGAGCCAAGCAAAACAAGTTTTCCAAGGGGTTAATACCGTAATCAATCTTGCTAAGACAGAATTAGAGTACAGGAAATATTTAGATACAACAGACCCCTCAAAATAAATAATAGTATGCTGATAGATAAAGAATATGTTCATTGGTTTCGCATCAGAGACCAACCTAATAGAATCGTGTGAGATTATTCATAGTCTAACAATTTAACCCGATCGATATGATAACATTGAATAGGTTTGCCCAGAGATGCTTGAATATCATGAGGAAGCGCTTTAAGATGAATGAGCATAGCTCAAGAAAAGCGTTTAGCATAAGAATTGAAGCCGTTTGGAGAAAATTCGATATTGCTTCTAAATATAGGAGTGATAATCTTCCTAAATATTCGGAAGATGAAGAATTGGCAGCCGAGATGATAATTTACCTTGTTGCCTATTTAAAAAGATTTGGTTGTGAGGACATTGAACAGCTTATCAAAGATAAGATAGAGTTCGATGATAGAAAAAATGATTAGGTGTTGTTACTGACTGTTTGTGTTGTTGATTTTGTGTTGTTGATTTTAATATAGTTAGTTATGACAGAGATTATTCAAGTCTGCCTACTTGATTTTAATAAGGGGCAGCTCACGGGATTGCCGAAAAATCCACGTTTTTTTCGTGATTACCGCTTTGAAGCGATGAAGAAAAGCATTCAGGATTCGCCAGAGATGCTTGAGCTTCGAGAACTTATAGTTTTTCCCTACAATGATGGCAGATATATTGTTGTTTGTGGTAATTTACGTTTGCGAGCTTGCAAGGAGTTAGGTTGTAAAGAACTGCCTTGTAAAATTCTGGCACCTGATACCCCCGTTAAGAAGTTGAGGGAATATGCCACTAAAGATAATGTCAATTTTGGTGAGAATGATTTGGACGTTATGGAAAACGAGTGGAATAAGGCGGAACTCCAAGATTGGGGCATCGAATTTGCCCCGGAGAAGAAAGAGGATGAATTTAAAGAGCGCTTCGATGCCATCACGGATGATACAGCCATTTATCCTCTCATTCCAAAGTATGACGAAAAACATGAGTTGTTTATCATCACCTCAAGTAATGAGGTAGATAGCAACTGGCTTCGTGAAAGGCTGGACATGCAGCACATGAAGTCGTACAAAACCGGGAAAATAAGTAAATCCAATGTAATTGATATAAAAGACGTTCGCCATGCCCTGCAAAATAGTAATACCAAGTCATAAGCGCCATGACCGGGTG
>OMGF01001124.1_pt1 | contig 19049 bp, 19 predicted proteins | sample 1645861 | NCBI WGS metagenome assembly OMGF01 (sample SAMN05578586, study PRJEB25193) | human gut metagenome | biome: Human Microbiome; feature: human-associated habitat; material: feces | host: Homo sapiens | place: USA:Birmingham
TCTTTTCAAAGTGGAATTTAATCTTGCAAAGCGGAATTTACTTTTTCAATTCACCTTTTTTATATTGAGTCAAAATAGCCTCTGCAACAGCCAGGTCTTCTGGGGTTGTAATCTTAATATTGGTATAGCCGCCTTCAGTCATATGCACCTTAACACCCATCTGGTTTTCCACTATCATACTGTCATCCGTAACACGTCTGCAGTCCTGGGACAGCTGCCGCTGAAATGCCTCCACAATAAGGGGAACCGAAAAAACCTGAGGTGTCTGCGCCTGCCAGATTCTGCTGCGATCCGGAGTATCCAGAATCACACCATTTTCATCCGTCTGCTTAATGGTATCCTTAACCGGCATTCCCACTACACAGGCATCCCATTTTTCTGTATCCTTATATACTCTCTCAATTATATCCTCCGTAATAAAAGGCCTGGCCCCGTCATGAATGAAAACATAACCGTCTCCGGCCGAAGCCCCAGCTTCATTCCGCGAATTTTTCCCGCAAAGAAGACAGAGAGCCTTCCATACACTTTCATAGCGTTCCTTTCCTCCCGGAGCAACTGCTGTTACCTTGGTAATCCCATATGGATGAACCAATTTTTCCCAGCAATATTCAATATGGTCTTTATCAGTAATAAGAATAATCTCATCTATAACAGGAGATGCCTGAAAGGCTTCTAACGAATAGACCACAACAGGCTTATCTCCCAATGTCAGATACTGCTTCGCCACTGCAGTTCCCATTCGGCTGCCTCTTCCTGCCGCCAGTACAACTGCTGTACAGAATTTTTTCATCTATCTCTCCCCCAGTTTCAAATTGGGTACGGCATTAAGATCCCAGCCAGATCTGTTTCCTCGAATATATTCATAATAAGCAGCCGCACCGATCATAGCCGCATTATCTGTACAAAAAACAGGAGATGGATGATAAAATGCAATTCCATTCTCTTCACAGGCCTTTTTCATTGCTGCGCGAAGTGCTGTATTTGATGCCACTCCTCCTGCAATAGCAAGCTTGCTATATCCGTATTCCTTTGCCGCATGAATAGCACGGCTTACCAGGGAATCCACTACCGAATTCTGGAAAGATGCCACAAGATCCGGTACACAAATCTCTTCACCCGTCATTTTTGCATGATTGATGTGATTCAAAACAGCCGACTTTAAACCACTGAAGCTAAAATCATAGGGTGAATCTGCCACTTTACCCCTTGGGAATTCAATAGCATGGGGATTTCCTTCTTTTGCTGCCTTATCAATCTTTGGACCACCAGGATACCCCAGTCCCACTGCACGGGCCACTTTATCAAAAGCTTCCCCAGCAGCATCATCTCTGGTATGGCCAATAATTTCAAATTCCCCATAATCCTTTACAACTACAAGATGGGTATGTCCTCCTGACACAATCAGACAGATAAATGGTGGTTCCAGATCTTTATTTTCAATAAAATTGGCCGATACATGGCCTTCAATATGGTGAACACCTATAAGTGGCTTTCGGGCTGCATAAGCAATAGCTTTCGCCTCTGCCACTCCTACCAAAAGAGCCCCCACCAGACCTGGACCATATGTCACTCCAATTGCTGTAATATCATCCAGTGTTGTTTCTGCCTCTGCCAATGCCCGCTCTATCACATAATTAATTGCCTTAATATGTTCTCTGGAGGCAATCTCCGGCACCACACCCCCATATACCGTATGGGTTGCTATCTGAGAGGAAATCACATTGGACAGCACTGTACGCCCGTTTTTTACCACGGAAGCTGCCGTTTCATCGCAGGAACTCTCAATTGCAAGTATCAGTACATCTTCTGTATGATTCACGTTCATTTTTCACTCCTCATCAAATTCCAGTTCCATGGTCCACCCGTCTCTTGCAGCCTTAGCCCGCGGAAAAATCTTGCGAACCTCGTCCATATAATCATCCGGACGGGTAAGAGACGGGCTGTAATGGGTCAGCCAGAGCTGTCCCGGTTTCGCCTCTTTCGCCAGAGCAGCTGCCTCATAAAAGGTCATGTGCTTATATTCTCTGGCTTTGGAAGCCTTTTCCTTTTCTCCGTACATGCCCTCACAGATAAAGAGATCTGAACCGGCGGCGTACTCTGCAATCACAGGAACAGGGCGCGTATCCGTACAGTACGTTACCTTGAGTCCCCTGCGGTCGGGCCCCAGAACCATATCCGGTGTAAGCAGGCGGCCTTCGCACTCAATCTCTTCGCCCTTCTGAAGACGGTTCCAGAATTTCTGTGGGATCTGCTGCTCCTTTGCACGTTCTACATCAAAACGGCCTTTTCTGGGAATGCGAATCGTATACCCATAGCAGAGAACATTGTGGTTAACCTTATATGCATCAATGATATAAGGGCCGGCTGTAAGCTGCTGCCTGTTTTCTGTCAGTTCAATCATCCGAAGCTCAAAGGGAAGCTCTGGAGCTATCATACGCAGTGCATTTACTACTCTTTCCAGTCCTCTGGGGCCAATCAGGGTCAGAGGCTCTGTACGCTCTGCGTTACCCATAGTTAAAAGCAGACCCGGAAGACCACTGATATGATCCGCATGGTAATGTGTAAAGCAGATAGTATCAATGGGTTTAGGGCTCCAGCCCTTTTCTTTTAACGCAACCTGTGTTCCCTCTCCGCAGTCAATAAGAAGATTACTGCCGCCGCATCTGGCCATCATGGATGTAAGCCATCGATAGGGCAGGGGCATCATCCCCCCCGTTCCCAGCAAACATATATCAAGCATATTATTTTCCTCATTTTCTATGTCAAGTCGCACCGTTTCGGAACATTTTCACCGTTCCGCAAAACCGGCTTTTTCAAATCATAACACAGATGCAGCCCAATAATCAAGAGCCCTGAGAAAAACGCCCGTCCGGCTTCCTTTTACAGATATTCTGTCTGTTCCTCTATGGAAACAGGAATCCGAAACCTATTTATCATCTGGTCATAACATTCCTCACACAGATCAAAATGATGAACCTGCCCGTCCTTTTCGGAAAAATAATCCCACACATGGTCTATGGATATGGCTCCCTCTCGTATAATCCCTTGGCTCACTGCCAGTTTCTTCCCGCAGCCGTTACAGATCAGTGTCTCTAACTGTCCATTCTTATTGTACTTTTTCATCAATATACCTCGCCTTTCTCTTTCATGATCCTCGCTTCCTTCTTCCGGCCATAATACGCAAAACGGAGAGGAATGTTCGATTCCTCTCCATTATATACACAGGATTCTGTAATTTTAAGTGGGAATTGCTGTATATTTTCCTCCGCAATTCCAAAAGACCAGTCACAAACTGCGGTTCCACATGATCACTGCATCTTCCTCCGGCTCCTGGTAATACTTTTTGCGGACTGCCTCCTGACAGAAACCGTATTCTTCGTAAAGACGCATGGCTCCTACATTACTTTCTCTGACCTCCAGGGAAACAGAGGATGCGCCCTCTTCCCTTGCGGCTGCTAACATGGCTTCCATCAGTTTCCTGCCGACTCCCTGCCTGCGGTATTCTGAAAACACCGCAATCCTCTGCAGTTCTCCCTCATCTGCCAGGACACGCAGAACGCAGTAGCCCGCGATTTCATTTTCACAGGTACATACAAAATATGTATCCAGAGGACTGTTTAAGCCCTCTGCAAGCAGCTTTTCAGACCAGGGCTGAGAAAAACTGCTCTGCTCCAGTGCCGCTGCCCGTAAAAGGTCTCCGGCTTCCATCCGGCGTACCCTCAGATTCTGATTCATAACGACTCCTTTGCTAGCAGAAATGATATTTTTAATAATCTCCCGGAAGCTTTCCGGCAGCGCCCTCTGGCGACAGTTCAGCCTCCCTCTGGCGTTCTGCCTGTGATTTTCTCAGATAATCGGGATTGAATTCTCCGGCAGACACTAAAAACGCACTATGGTATCCGCAGCCGTCGCCCTCTTCCTTCAGAGCAAGGCTTCCAAGCGCTGCCACACTGGCTGCCCTCTGGCGGTTCATCTGGGCCGGAGCAAATTCAAAGGGAACCTTTACCATTTCCTGTATCATTTCCCTATAGGCCGGAACTCCGTCTCCCAGAAAAATCACACGTTCTCCCCTGCGGTTTAATTCTTCCGCCAGATCTCCCATATCCATAGGCTGCTGTTCCATCTGAACATGAATCCCCTGTTCCATCTGATACAGACCCGTATAGACCTGACGGCGTCTGGCATCCATAATCGGGCAGATCAGGCCAGAGGCTCCCCACATATTATATGCCAGAGCATCGACGGTAGGAACATGGATCAGAGGCTTTTTTAATGCCAGTCCAAGGCCCTTGGCAGTGGCCGCACCAATTCTTAAGCCTGTAAATGAACCCGGTCCTCCTGCCACAGCAATGGCGTCAACGGTATTAAGATCCAGCTCCAGAAGCTTTGCCAGCTCATCCAGCATGGGAAGCAGAGTCTGAGAATGGGTCTTTTTAAAGTTGGCCGTATATTCTCCTGTAAGAATATCATCGGTCACAAGAGCCACGCTGGCTACCAGAGATGAACTTTCGATTCCTAACACTCTCATTCTTTCTCCTCCACACGGATTCGTCTGTAGTCGAATCCTTTTTCCATATCCTTTTCTATGGTCACTTCCGTCACATGTTCCGGCAGGATTTCCCGGATCAGCTCCGACCACTCGATCAGTGTCACTCCCTGACCGTAAAAGCAGTCTTCATAGCCGATCTCATCCATTTCGCTGATATCACCAATCCGATATACATCAAAATGATACAGCGGCAGACGCCCGTCCTCATACTGCTGCACAATGGTAAATGTAGGGCTGTTTACAGGCCCTGCGATGCCAAGACCGGCTGCAAACCCCTGAGTAAACACAGTTTTTCCCACACCCAGGTCACCGTTTAAGCAGATTACCTGTCCGGCCCGGGCCTGCTCTCCCATTTTCACGCCAAGATCATAGGTTTCCTTTGGATCAAATGTTTCAATTACCATCCTTTACCCCTTTCATGGTGAGAGAAATCCGTTTTTTCTCCAGATCCACTGCCAGAATCTTTACATCAACCACATCTCCTACGCTCACTGCATCCATAGGGTGACGGATGTAGCAGTCTGTCATCTGTGAAATGTGCACCAGCCCGTCCTGATGGACACCGATATCCACAAAGGCTCCAAAATCAATTACATTGCGTACTGTTCCCTTTAATACCATGCCGGCTTTTAAATCCTTCATTTCCAGAATATCGCTGCGCAGAACCGGCCTTGGCATCTCATCTCTGGGATCTCTGGCCGGTTTTTCCAGCTCGCCCGCAATGTCTCTGAGCGTGATTTCTCCAACTCCCACTTCCTCTGCCATTTTCTTATAGTCACGGATTTTTCGGCTAATACCGGGAATTCCTCCACGCGCCAGCTCCTCTTCCCTGTATCCAAGGCTCTGTAAAATGGCCTTAGCTGCGCCATAGCTTTCCGGATGGACACTGGTACCGTCTAAGGGTTCCGCTCCCCCTGTAATACGCATAAAGCCTGCGCACTGTTCAAAAGCCTTAGGCCCCAGCTTGGCTACCTTTAAAAGCTGCTTTCTGCTCTTAAATGCGCCGTTTTCCTCACGGTACGCCACAATGTTTTTTGCCAGCGTCTTATTGATGCCTGAAACGTATTCCAAAAGGGAGGCAGATGCGGTATTTATGTCCACACCTACCCTGTTTACACAGTCTTCTACCACACCCTCTAAGGCAGCTCCCAGCTTTTTCTGATTCATATCATGCTGATACTGGCCTACGCCAATGGATTTGGGGTCAATCTTTACCAGCTCCGCCAGAGGATCCTGCAGGCGGCGGGCAATGGACACTGCACTTCTCTGGCCCACATCAAATGCCGGAAATTCCTCTGTGGCAAGTTTGCTGGCAGAATATACGGAAGCTCCGGCCTCATTTACGATCACATACTTCACCGGCTCCTTGATTTCCTTTAACAGTTCCACTATTACCTGCTCCGATTCTCTGGAAGCTGTACCGTTTCCTACCGATATCAGGGAAATGTTGTATTTGTGGATCATTTCCTTTAAAATCTTCTTTGATTCCTCTACCTTATTCTGAGGCGCTGTGGGATAGATTACAATGGTATCCAACACCTTTCCCGTGCTGTCTACAACTGCCAGCTTACAGCCTGTACGGAAGGCCGGATCCCAGCCTAAAACCACACGGCCTGTAATGGGAGGCTGCATCAGAAGCTGCTCTAAATTCTTTCCAAAAACACGGATTGCTCCGTCCTCTGCCTTTTCTGTGATCTCACTGCGGATTTCACGCTCTATGGAAGGTCCTGTCAGACGGTCATAGCTGTCCTTCACCACCGCCTTTAACACCGGAGTGGTATATGGATTATTCTTTACGATCACCTGCTTTTCCAGATATCCCATGATCTGATCCACAGGAGGAATCACCTTTACTGTAAGGATTTTTTCGCTTTCTCCCCGGTTTAACGCCAGAATTCTATGGCCCGCAGCCTTTTTTACAGGCTCCTCATAATTATAATAGGTCTCATAAACGGACTTTACCTTCTCATCCTTTGCACTGGACTGAAGAAGTCCCTTATTCATCGTTATATTACGGATCCAGGTGCGGTACCCTGGATGATCGGAAATCCGCTCCGCCAGAATATCCATGGCACCCTGAATGGCAGCTTCCGGCGATTCCACTCCCTTTTCCTCTGAAACATAGGAAGCCGCTGTCTCTTCAAGAGGTTCCTTCGCCTCCTGTAAAAAAATCAGGTCTGCCAACGGCTCCAGCCCCTTCTCACGGGCAATCATCGCTCTTGTGCGACGCTTTGGCTTATAGGGGCGGTATAAATCCTCCACTGCTACCAGGGTAGCTGCACTGCGGATCTGCTGCTCCAGTCCAGGCGTCATCTTTCCCTGATCTGTAATCGTGGCGATTACCTGGTTTTTGCGGTCTTCCAGTCCCCGCAGATATCTTAAACGTTCATCCAGAGCACGCAGGATCTCATCATTTAAGGAACCTGTGGCCTCCTTGCGGTATCTGGCAATAAACGGAATGGTATTTCCTTCATCGATCAGCTTTACGGCAGCCTCTGCCTGATGGCGGCCGATCTGTAATTCTTCGGCCAGTGTTTTTATAATATCCATTAATTTTCCTCGCTGTCTTTATTCTCTCAGTAACTGTTTTATTATAATTCATCCTGCCTTCTTATGCAAGACTCACCAGGATGTGACACTGGACAGGATGAATTTTTCATGTTAGAATAAGCCATGTTGACTATCACTATCTCAAAGAAAGGCTATTGCATTTAATATCATGAACAATATCTATAAAAAACAAAAGAATGCACCTGCTCCCTCGGAGAAATTTGCCGTATGCTCTCTGATCTGCGGTATCATCGGCGTTGTCTTAAGCCTGTTTTATCTGCCTGTTTCTCTTTTAATCGGCGGTAATTATCCTGCAGGCCTGATCTGCGGCGCAGGCGGCATTGTCCTGGCCCTTATGGCCCGGAATGCAGATCCCAGCCCCCGCAAAACCCTTCCGCCCAAGGCCATTGCCGGAATCCTTTTAAGCGGTTTTGCTATTATGCTGACCTTTTTCTTTTTCTCTCAGCTGATCCAGTTTTATGATCTGCTGCGCGATCCGGTGAAGGGTCCACAGATCAATCAGTTCCTCTACCAGTTCCAGCAGCGCCTTATGGAACAGCTCCAACAGGCACAGCCTCCGGTACACTGATTTTTAAAAATGTTTAAAAAAACTTCTGCCGTTTTCACATTGGCAGAAGTTTTTATTATCTGTATTCAACTCTACATCATAGCCCGGATGGTCTGTTTGATTCCAAAATCCGAGTGTGCCTCTGCAAGCGCATCATAGGCCGCTACAGCCTGTCGGAACGCGCCCTCCTCCATCTCCGGGGTGAGAACGGCAAATTCATCCATTCCGTAAAGCTCGATGACCTCCGTATGGCCGAAAATACGCCTGATATCCTGTTCCTTATTGCGGAAGGAACCTGCCAAACGGACAAAGTAACGAAAACGCATATTCTCCATTGGCTCTATGGTCTGCTTTTCATTTCCCCATCCCATAGGAACATTTTTCTTCAGGTTCTGAGCAGCCTCAATGATATCTGCAATCACTGCGCTGGCTGTAGGGAGCTTTCCCGCTCCGCTGCCGTAAAACATAGACACGCCAAGCATATTTCCGCGGACCATAATACCGTTAAATACGTCTCTTACTCCATATAGAGGATGACTGCTGTTTATCATTACCGGAGCCACATAGGCACTTACCTTTCCGTCTCTGATGCGGCCGGTGCCGAACAGCTTTATGGAAACGCCCATTTTCTCCGCATATTTAAAATCAACATCTGTGATCTTTGTAATTCCTTCTGTGTAGATATCCTGATAATCCACCTCTTTGCCTGCAGCCATGGCTGTAAGAATGGCAATCTTGCGGCAGGTGTCATAGCCTTCTACGTCCGCCTCCGGATTGCGCTCCGCATATCCCAGATTTTGAGCCTCTCTTAAAGCATTTTCAAAAGTATCTCCCTCTTTATCCATCTTTGTGAGAATATAGTTGGTCGTACCGTTTAAAATGCCCGTAATCTCCTCAATGCGTTCTCCCATCAGACAATGATACAGAGGACGGATAATAGGGATTCCGCCTCCCACGCTGGCCTCAAAAAAGAAATTTACCTTCTTTTTTCGCGCAATGGCAAGAAGTTCTGTGCCGTGAGCAGCTACCAGAGCCTTATTGGAAGTAACAACATGCTTTCCTGCCATCAGGCAGGCCTTTACAAACGGATACGCCGGATTTAGACCTCCCATGGTTTCCACCACGATCTGAATCTCCGGATCCTCTTCAATGAGCTTAAACTCATGGATCACCTTATCTGCGATGGGGCTGTCGGGAAACTCCCGCAGATCCAGCACATACTTCAGCTCTATCTCCTGCCCTGCCTGTGCAGCGATCACATCCCGATTTTCTGCCAGAATCTCCGTCACACCGGAGCCAATAGTTCCATATCCCATTACTGCTGTCTTAATCATAATCCTCTGCTCCCTGCCTTTTTATACTTCTCCCTGAAAATACAGGCCTATTCTCTTGCCAATATTTTTACATAATGGATTCCATTTAGATTTTCAAGCTCCTCGATCATACCGGAAACATTTCCCGTATTCTCGCGGATCTCTACACTAAGCGTCAGCGTAGCCACTCCATTTACAGGAATACTCTGATGGATTGTCAGAATATTGGCCCGGTAAACAGCAACTACATGAAGAAGGTCGCTTAAAAGCCCCTGTTCATCATCCATCTGTACCACCAGAGTGATGGTCTTTCCCTTCGTATTATCATAAAAAGGAAAAATATCATCCTTGTACTTGTAGAAGGAGCTGCGGCTGATCCCCACCTTGTCTGTGGCCTCCTGAACTGTAATCGCGCGTTCGCTTTCAAGGAGCTTCTTCGCCTCCACCACCTTTAAAAGTACCTCAGGAACAGCTTTCTGCTTCACCACAAAATACTTGCTTTTGTCTTCCATGTACTCTTGTCTTCCTTCCTTTTTTGTGTCCGCATCAGATGTACATATGTACCCACGTGGAAGATGGTATCATATTTTCCATAGAAATGCAACTGTTTTTCTCCGGAATTTAAATGAAGTCAGAAAAAAGCCGGACTATTGCCCGGCTTTTCCAGTATAATTCTCTGTTTTTAATCTTCTGTGCGTGAATTCCGATCTGGACATCCCAGACTCATCCAGCGCAGGTAAGCACTGATAAAGGGATCCAGTCCACCGTCCAGCACGGCGTCTACGTTGCCCGTTTCCTCTCCGGTGCGCAGATCCTTTACCATGGTATAAGGCTGGAGCACATAGGAACGGATCTGGCTTCCCCAACCGTTGTCCTTTACGTCTCCGCGGATACCTGCAGCCTTAGCTGCCTGCTCCTCCTGGCGCAGCATATACAGCTTTGCCTTTAACATCTGCATAGCCTTATCCTTATTCTGGAACTGGGAACGCTCATTCTGACAGGTTACCACAATTCCGGTGGGATAATGAGTAATACGGATAGCTGAAGATGTTTTATTGATATGCTGTCCGCCGGCACCGCTGGAACGGTAGGTATCGATACGGATATCATCGGGATTGATCTCAATATCAATATCTTCTTTGATATCCGGCATCACATCACAGGATACAAAGGATGTCTGGCGTTTTCCCGCCGCATTGAAGGGAGAAATGCGCACTAGGCGGTGGACTCCGTGCTCGGAACGCAGATAACCGTAGGCATTGTCTCCGCTGATCTGGATGGTAACAGACTTAATGCCCGCCTCATCGCCGTCCAGATAATCCAGAACTTCTAACTTAAATCCCTTTTTCTCTGCCCAGCGACAGTACATACGGTACAGCATACTGCACCAGTCACAAGACTCTGTGCCTCCGGCTCCCGCATTCAGACGCAGGATCGCGTCATAGCTGTCATACTCGCCAGAAAGAAGGAGCTTCATCCGCATTTTTTCCAGAGTTTCTGTAAAATGATCCAGCATCTCCTGGATATCCGGGATCACAGAAGGGTCATTTTCCTCATACCCCATCTGAATCATAACCTGAATATCCTCATACTCCTGCTCCAGCTCGCGGAAGGTTCCCACCTCATCCTTTAAATTCTTTGCTTCTCTCACCAGTCTGGTAGAACGGTCGGGATCATCCCAGAACCCCGGCTCCTCCATCGACCGGTCTAATTCGTTGATTCGTCTGACCTTGTTATCCAGGTCAAAGTGAATCCCTCACTTCCACTAATGGTTTGTCATACGTTGATAACGTATATTTGAAATTATCTAACTCAACCACAGCTTCACCCGCTTTCTTTTTATATTTTAATGGCAACTATTCAGTTCTCCCATCGGAGGAATAGTTACTTTTGATCATTTATAAATGACTGCGCACTATTTAATGCGTCCGCAGCACTGCTTATACTTCTTGCCGGAGCCGCAGGGACAGGGATCATTCGGATAGATCTTCTGCTCAGCTCTCTTCTGGGGCGCTACAGGAACCGCATCCTTATTGGTACCTGTCACCTTGGCAGCAGGCTCGCGCTCTACCTTCTGCTCTACGCGGATATGGAACAGGATGCGAACGGTCTCCTCCTGAATGGAAGCCATCATAGCTTCATACATTTCATAGCCCTGCATCTTATATTCAACCACCGGATCTCTCTGACCGTATGCCTGAAGACCGATGCCCTCGCGGAGAGCGTCCATGTCATCCAGATGAGCCATCCACTTATTGTCAATTACCTTTAAAAGGACTACGCGCTCGATCTCACGGATCTGCTCGGCATCCGGATACTCTGCCTCCTTTGTTTCATACAGCTTAATGGCAGCTTCCTTGATGCTGTGCTTTAATTCATTTTTCTTCATGGACTTCTTCTGCTCATCCGTAAGCATCACCGGCTTTAAGGGAATCACAGGGAGAAGAAGGCTGTTTAATTCCTTTAAATCCCACTTATCCGGAGTCTGATCATCTGCAATGGACATATCCACGGCATTTTCTACGATCTCTGTGATCATCTTAAGAATCAGATCGCGCATATTGTCGCCGTCCAGCACCTTACGGCGCTCCTGATAAATAACCTCTCGCTGCTCATTGTTCACCTCATCGAACTTTAAGAGCTGCTCACGGATACCGTAGTTATTGCCCTCGATCTTCATCTGTGCCTTCTCAATGGCATTTGACAGCATCTTGTGCTCAATCTGCTCGCCCTCCGGCACGCCCATGGCCTCAAACATATGCATCAGACGGTCTGAACCGAAGAGACGCAGCAGGTCATCCTCCAGAGACAGATAGAATCTGGACTCACCCGGATCGCCCTGACGGCCGGAACGGCCGCGGAGCTGATTATCAATACGGCGGGACTCATGGCGCTCGGTACCGATGATCTTTAAGCCGCCCAGAGCCTTTGACTCGTCATCCAGCTTAATATCCGTACCACGGCCAGCCATATTCGTAGCAATGGTAACGGAGCCGTGGATACCTGCATCTGCCACGATCTCGGCCTCAAGCTCATGGAATTTAGCGTTAAGGACTTTATGAGGAATGCCTCTCTTTGTGAGCATCTTGCTTAAAAGCTCAGAAGTTTCAATGGTAATGGTACCAACCAATACAGGCTGTCCCTTTTCATGGGCTTTTACCACCTCATCTACAACTGCTTTGTATTTTTCCTTCTTTGTCTTGTATACCGCATCATCCAGATCCTTACGCTGAACGGGACGGTTAGTTGGAATAGCAATGGCATCCATGCCATAGGTATTGCGGAATTCTTTCTCCTCCGTAAGAGCAGTACCGGTCATACCTGCCTTCTTATTGAACTTGTTGAAGAAATTCTGGAAGGTGATGGTAGCCAGTGTACGGCTTTCACGGCGCACATTTACATGCTCCTTTGCCTCGATTGCCTGATGAAGTCCGTCGGAATAGCGGCGGCCCGGCATGATACGTCCTGTAAACTCATCTACGATCAGTACCTCATCGTCCTTTACCACGTAATCCTTATCTCTGAACATCAGGTTATTGGCGCGCAGAGCCAGAATGATATTGTGCTGGATCTCCAGATTTTCCGGATCTGCAAGGTTATCAATGTGGAAATATTCCTCTACCTTTTTCACACCCTGCTCCGTAAGGTTTACTACCTTATCCTTCTCATCAACTACGAAATCGCCGGTCTCCTCAATCTCCTCACCCATAATGGCATCAATCTTGGAAAATTCCTTAGAAACCGTTCCGCGCTCCAGCTGACGGGCCAGTACATCGCAGACCTCATAAAGCTTTGTGGATTTTCCGCTCTGTCCGGAAATGATCAGAGGGGTTCTCGCCTCGTCGATCAGCACAGAGTCCACCTCATCGATAATACAGTAGTCCAGATCGCGGAGCACCAGCTGCTCCTTGTAAATGGCCATATTGTCACGAAGGTAGTCAAATCCCAGCTCGTTATTTGTCACATAGGTAATGTCGCAGGCGTATGCCTCCTTGCGCTGGGCGCTGTTCATGTCATTTAAAACCACGCCTACACTCAGTCCCAGGAAACGATGTACCTGGCCCATCCACTCTGCATCTCGCTTTGCCAGATAGTCATTAACGGTTACGATCTGTACACCTTTTCCGGCCAGCGCATTTAAATAAGCAGGACAGGTGGATACCAGCGTCTTTCCCTCTCCTGTACGCATCTCGGCAATACGGCCCTGATGAAGTACAATACCACCGATGAGCTGTACAGGGAAATGCTCCATATTCAGCGTTCTTCTTGCAGCCTCCCGCACAGTAGCAAATGCCTCCGGCAGAAGATCATCCAGTGTTTCGCCCTTTGCCAGTCTTTCTTTAAAAATCCGGGTCTGGTCGCGCAGCTCTTCGTCTGACTTTGCCATCATCTCAGAACGCAGTCCCTCAATCTTGGCAACGATCGGCCGGATCATCTTAAGTTCTCTTTCACTATGAGTCCCGAACAGTTTCTCAATTACGTTCATGGTCTACTCTCCTAACTTCTTCCTTATATAAAAGTCTATACTCTCCCAAACTGCGGCTGTCGTGCCGGGAAAGCTGCTGTCTGTTTATAATCTGTCTGAAAATACTCTCTATTCCCTGATAAATGCACGCAGTATGCTATGATATAATCCAATATATTGTATCACCAGACGCTGATTTATTCAACTCATTCATAAAAAATTTACATTTCCCGGCAATCTGCCTCCCCGGTACTGCGAAGCATCCTGTTTTCCCCTCCGTTCCTGTACATTCCTGCCCTTTTAACAATATGCACAAACCACACGTTCGTTCCTTCTTCTATCCACATTATCCACAGTTATCCACACACATTTCCCCCAAAGTTATCCACACCTCATTTTCCTTTTATTTTCGTTGTTTTTTACTTATGCACCGACTTATCCACATTATCCACAAGTTTATAAGTCCCCGCTTTTACCAATTTTCTTTCCATTTCAGATCCTGTTTTTTTGTACACATCTGATAAATTTACACGTTTTTTACATTTTTTCTGCTTTTCCTCTTGACATTTATAAGCCTGCCATATTAGTAATTCAATATTCTGCTTATGAATCCCAAAAACAATTTTTATAAAAAATTTATAGTAATTATTAGTCAATTTATCGTATTATGATTGTAATTTCACAACAAATATGTTATAATATGCATATCTCAGAAAAAGGAGTTGATTTTATGCGTTATACCATTACAGGAAGAAACATCGAGGTAACTCCAGGCTTGAAAGCTGCCGTTGAAAAGAAGATCGGCAAGCTGGAACATTTCTTTACTCCCGACACAGAAGTGTTCGTTGCGCTCAGCGCCCAAAAGGATATCCAGAAAATTGAGGTCACTATCCCTGTAAAGGGAAATACCATCCGTGCGGAAGAATCCAGCACTGATATGTATGTATCCATCGATCTGGTAGAGGAGATCATTGAACGCCAGATCCGCAGATATAGGAAGAAACTCATTGACAAAAAGCAGGCGGCCCTGTCCTTCTCTCAGAATTTCATTGAAGAAGAAGAGGAAGTTCCATATGACGATGAGATCCAGATTGTTAAAACAAAGAAATTTGCCGTAAAACCTGTCAATCCCGAAGAAGCCTGCCTCCAGATGGAAATGCTGGGACATAACTTCTATGTTTTCTTAAATTCCGAAACCGATCAGGTAAACGTAGTGTACAAACGTAAAAATGGTACATATGGCCTGATTGAACCAGAGTTTTAAATGCAATAAAAGGCCGGTCCTTCCAACGCGGAGGATCGGCCTTTTATTATGCTGCAAGATATTCCTGTCTAATTTTAAAATCTATGGATCAGTCAAAAAAGCTCACTGCCTTGCAGGGGGTTCTGTAGTTAGCAGACGCATAGCAGATACCTGTAGCGGGATTGCTGGAATGGATGATCTTTCCATCTCCCACATAAATCCCCACATGATTGATATAATCGCCGCTTGCATAGAACAAAAGATCTCCCGGCTGCACCTGATCGACCGGAATCGTCTTTCCCTTGCCAGCCTGTTCTCTGGAACTTCTGCCTGTATTGATACCGAAATGAGAAAATACACTCATGACAAAGCCGGAGCAGTCTGCACCGTTTGTAAGGCTTGTACCGCCATAAACATAGGGGTTTCCAAGAAACTGCTTGGCATAGGCAACTACTGCGTTGCGGGAGGCAGATACGACCTTGGAACTGTCCTTTTCTCCCGGACTGTCAGGTTCTTTATTGGAAGACTCCTCAGGTTTTGCAATCGTAGGCGCCGCCACATTCTGCTGAGTTCCCTTTTCCGGATTCGCCTCAATAATCGGGATCCCGGAACCATTTTTAGAAGCAGAAGCAAACTGTGCGGACTTCTGCTCTGTTTTCTCTTCCTCCAACGCCTGAATGGCAGCATCCGCTTCTTTCTGAGCCTGGGCCTTTTCCTCTGCCTGGGCCTTTTCTTCCTCCGAAGAAACAGCTTCCTTAAATTCCACCTCTGTCTCTATGTACTCGCTGGATACATAGCCTTCCAGATCCGTATCCACTGCCACCTTTACAAAGCTTCCCTCCTGTCCCACAACAGAGCATCTGGCGCCTTCTCCCAGAAGAGTTAAGGTCTTTCCATTTAAATCCGGTGTTGCCCGCAGACGGACGGTAGCAGCGCCTTTTATAATTCCATAGGTATGTCCCACTTCCTTTGCCCTGGCAGCTGCAGCCTCGCCGGTAACAAAATACTCTGCCTTGATATAACCGGTAACGGAGCCGGAACGGATCTTATACCATTTTCCGCCCTCACCGTCTACCGTTTCCAGAATCTCGGCGGCACAGTCATTTTGTATCTTTCCCGTGACAGCGCTGGTTGTATTGGCCTCTGTGCGGATATTTACCGATCCGCTTACCTTTGATACCGCAATATTGTCATAATTGGGTGCGGCAAGGACGGTAAATGCCCCTGCCAGCGTACACAGGCTGCTGATGATCAGTACCTTCTTCCATTTTTTCATCTGAATACATCCTCCTAGTGCGCCGTAAGATAGCGCTCTGCACTGGTCACCGCGTTTGCTCCGTCTGCTGCAGCTGTGACGATCTGCCTTAACAGTTTGGTTCTCACATCTCCTGCTGCGAAAATGCCGGGAACAGACGTAACTCCGTCCTCTCCCGCCTTAATATAACCGTGATCCATGTCCACCAGACCTTCAAATGCACGGCTTTCCGGTGAAATACCCACAGCAATAAATACACCCTGAAGGGCAAGCTCGCTCTTCTCTCCGGTCTTTACATTGGTTATTTTCAGACATTCTACAGAGCCTTCTCCCTCAATGGAATCGGCTACTGTATCCCAGAGGATCTCTACATTTTCCTGCGCAAACAAACTTTCCTGAAGGCTCTTTGCTGCTCTGAGTTCATTTCTTCTGTGAATGAGATACACCTTGCTGCACATACGCGCCAGAAAAATAGCGTCCTCTACTGCCACATCGCCTCCGCCGATAACTGCTGTTACCTTATTGCGGAAAAAAGCCCCGTCACAGGTTGCGCAGTAAGATACACCCGCTCCTCCAAGCTCCTCCTCTCCGGGAATCCCAAGTTTTCTGTGAATGGCTCCTGTAGCCAATATCACTGCCCTTGCCTCATAAATGCCGCCAGAGCAGACTACTCTTTTAACCGGGCCATCCTCTACGGAAATCACCTCATCCTCCTTAAACAGAGCTCCCAGGCGGTCTGCATGCTCTCTGAACTTCAGTCCCAGATCGTAGCCGCCGATTCCGGGAAGGCCGGGATAATTATCTACTTCATAGGTAGTAAGCACCTGTCCACCGCTTACCATGGCTTTTTCCAAAATCAATGTGTTCAGCCGTGCTCTCTGCGCGTATACAGCTGCTGCCAGCCCTGCGGGGCCGGAGCCGATGATGATCAGATCGTATAATTGAGTCATATTTTCTATTCCTTATCTTATTAATTGGTCTACAGTTGGACATTTTTTTACATATTACCTATTATTATAACACAAATTACAAATCTGTTACAGAAAAAATTTCTTACAATTCCTGTACACGCATCTGATGATGTTAAAATGGCGTTATCCCATTGGAAACTAAAATGGGATACATGGTTTTCCCTGCCAAAATATGATATAATAGGGTAAGATTTGGAAAGGATGGTTTTGCGTATGGCAAGAAAAACAGTACTGGTCACCGGGGCATCCCGTGGCATCGGGAAAGCAATCGCAGTCAAATTTGCAAAAAAGGGATATAATGTAGCCATAAGCTGTGTGCACAGCAAAGAACGTCTTTTGCAGACGCAAAAGGAAATCCAGAGCTATCAGGTGCCCTGTCTGGCCTATATGGGAGATATGGGCGATATAGAATGCTGTGAAGAATGGTTTGAACAGGTAAAAAAACAGTTTGGAGGAGCAGACATTCTGATCAACAATGCCGGTATCGCCTATATCGGTCTCCTTCAGGATATGAGTACAGAGGACTGGGAAAAAATGCTCCATGTCAATCTGACCTCTGTCTTTAACTGCTGTAAACTGGCAATTCCTTATATGGTCCGTCAAAAACAGGGTAAAATAGTAAACATTTCTTCTGTATGGGGTCTTGCAGGGGCTTCCTGCGAAGCTGCGTACTCAGCTACAAAAGGCGGAGTCAACGCACTTACTAAGGCGCTCGCCAAGGAGCTGGCCCCCAGCGGTATCCAGGTCAATGCCGTAGCCTGCGGAGCCATTGACACAGAGATGAACCAGTGGCTGGAAGAAGAGGAGCTGATTTCCCTGGTAGAAGAAATCCCGGCCGGCCGCCTGGGACGGGCAGAAGAGGTAGCTGACCTGGTGTACCATCTCAGCTATAAAGACTCCTATCTTACCGGACAGGTAATCGGTTTGGACGGCGGCTGGATTTAGAAGCCTTACATTTTCTCCTATTTCATTTTCCTTACAAAAGCTTACAAAAGGCTTACATGCATTGACCTTGGAGTTACTCCAGGGTATAAACTCTTGGCATAAGGAATTAATCCTCAGTCCCGATGTGAAATCGGAGATTGTAATCATAAGAAACAGGAGGAATGAATTTTATGAAGAAGCGTTTCGCTATTGTAACTCTGTCTCTTGCCCTTGCAGCAGGCAGCGCCATGACGTCTTTTGCAGCAGGTTTTGTAGGAACAAAAGATGGTGTAAAATACCAGTGGGGCGACGGAGCCTACTGCACTAATAACTGGGTACAGTACAAAAACCACTGGTTCTTTTTCGGCAACGATCAGTTGATGCGTACCGGATGGATCCAGAGAGACGGTACCTGGTATTATGCAGCCGATACCGGCGAGCTTCAGGGCGGCATCATGAAAATCAATGGAAATGTATATTACTTTGACAACAACAGCTGTAAAATGCAGACAGGTGTACGCAATTACAACGGCGTAAACCATGAGTTTACTGAAAACGGCACAACTGACGGCGGCCCATACGTTTATACCGAGTGGAACAGCAATGGTACCATCCGCAGAGGAACTAAGTTTGGAGTGCGCTGATCGGCTTAAAATGAATCATATGAATGCAGGAACCGCTGGAGATCGATTTTGATTTCTGGCGGTTTGTTTTATTATATAATCCTGTCTTTGACAGTTGTTAGAAGAAAAAAATCGCTGTATCCCTTGATTTTACGCTGATAAGGAAGTATTCACAACAACTTATCACTAACGCTGACAGACAGGTTTCTGGTACAGTTCCTCTCTCGTTCTTGCATATAAGGAAACCCGCCGTCCCTCTTGATGCTTTCATTATTGTGGATTCATCAATCCCACGCATCTGCCCCTTACTTACCCGCCCAAGATAGCGGATCACGCATACCTTGTCGCAGGTGTCGAGCTGTTCTGCCAATACCATAGAAGATTTTGCCAGTCCCTTTGCTTTACAGAGGAAGAAATGCGTTGGCTGCTTTCGCTTCTTCTCAATTTTCGATGTCAGCGGAGCAATCGTGATCGTCGGCGCATAATAATTGCCGACATCGTTCTGAAGAACCACAACAGGACGAACACCGCCCGGTTCTTCCGCAATTATCCGTAAATGGAATTGAAACAAAAGTGCTAAAATGATAA
>OMGF01001130.1_pt1 | contig 18955 bp, 23 predicted proteins | sample 1645861 | NCBI WGS metagenome assembly OMGF01 (sample SAMN05578586, study PRJEB25193) | human gut metagenome | biome: Human Microbiome; feature: human-associated habitat; material: feces | host: Homo sapiens | place: USA:Birmingham
AACACACTTACATTCATCCCGATTCTCTGCCGGAGCCACAGGAACAGAGCTATTCGCCGGAAGAATCACTCATCAGTGAAGAATTGTTTGCTCTTTACGTAAAAGCACTCGACCGGCTTCCGGAGCGTTGCAGGAAAGTATTCATTCGCATCCGTGAAGAAAAACAGAGTTACGCACAGGTAGCGGAGGAATTAGGTATCAGCACGAATACAGTGGACGCACAACTTCAGAAAGCAATCACACGACTCAAAGAGATGATTAGCCGGGCAGAAATAGATTAACAATTATTTAGAAATAGGAATATAGGAAAAATGAACTTAAACGAAAAGGGCGGATATTTGCCATTGGCTCATAACTAACTGATATGCCGAATTTTGCAAACTGTTCTTTATAATCTGTTGATATTGTTGAGGATATAGGATTTTTAGGTTCGGAATATGAAAACACAATGCCCCTTTCCAATTCCATTTATATATATTTAATAGGTGTCGGTACTCTCTATTAACCACTTTCCAATCATAAAAGCACCATTAATCCATTCAATACTATTGTGATAGGCTCTGTTATATCTCCACAATCTTAATATTAGTGGCATTGGTAACAGTCCCTTTTATATAAATTAATATCAGAACCAAACAATATTTATCCACTTCCCAATCATAAAAACACCTCTAATACATTCTATACCATTGTGATAGGCTCTGTTATTTCTCCACAATCTTAATATTAATGGCATTGGTAACAGTTCCTTTTATATAAATCAATATCGAACCAAACAACCTTTAACCACATCCCACCACTATAAATCCTCATAACCACATATAAATCACTGCAATACATTCGCTTTTAGAATAGGTTTGTGGTTACAGCCCCTCCATATCCATTACCCTTTTATATACTTCTATTAGGGTAATGGATTTTGTTTTTCCCATTTCCCCCATTATAAAACACATTAAACCCCACTATATCATTACTTTCAGCCTTATAGTTAATAAGTGTTAATGAATTAAAGATTGCTTCATCTCCAAATATGTTTCACTGTAATTGAAAACCACATCAGTTACAAAAGAGAACATTACCACTACATTTTTTCTGAAAATCGGATATAAGGATAACTCCATTAATTACCACTAAATAGAGTACCACTCCATATTTGATTTTTAGGAAACCATAGAGGGAGGTATTTGGATTTTCCGATAAAAGGTAGTGGCATCAGTCACTAAATTTTGAAGTGGCTTTTAGTATATCTAAATGCCATTAGTGAATAACTTAAAACACTGATATATGGAGAAAAAGGCAATCATATTAAGTAGGGTCAGTTCCGAACAGCAGACTTTGGAGCAACAGACCGAAGCCGTCCTTAAGGAGGTCGAAAAGGACGGTTACAGTGGTGACAACATTATCATCATTGAAGATAAGGAGTCCGCAATCAAACTTTCGGAAGAAGAGAGAAACGGACTTAACAAAATGAAAGAGTACATAGAGAACGACCCCTCTATAAATGTAGTCTATATCTACGAATTGAGCCGATTGAGCCGCCGTCAGTTGGTTCTGTACAGCATCAGGGATTATCTGATTGAGCGACACATTCAGTTAATCTGCATCCAACCTTATATGAAGTTGTTGGATGAGAATGGGAAGATGTCGCAATCCGCATCACTGATGTTTTCAATCTTCTCCTCCTTTTCGGAAAGTGAAATGGCATTGAAGAAGGAACGTTTTATGAGAGGACGTTACCACAATCGGAAAATCGGTAAAATAATGAGTGGGTTTCCACCATTCGGTTATTCGGTCAATAAGGAGAAATACTATATAATCAATGAGGAACAATCAGCGATTGTAAAACGCTTCTTTTCAGAATATGCAAAAGGGAACAAATCAATAGCCGATATTGCAAAAGAACTGAAAGAAGAGGGGTTGTTTCCAAATACTTCTTTCTTCACATTGGAACACAATATAGGTCAATGGTTGAGCAGAGAGTTCTATTGTGGTAATCAGACCTATCCGCAAATCATATCCAAATCCCTTTTCGATAGGGTTCAGATAGAGAGGAAGAAACGGAAAGGGAAACCCAAAAGAAGCCATAAAAACCGCTTTATGCTGAAAGGGTTACTTTTCGATGTAACTTCAAAACGACCTTTATGTGCAATGAGCAGTGGTGATGCATACTATATCTCCCATTACGGAGGAATGACAATAAAGCGATGGAGAATTGACCCTATCGTTTGGGACTTCTCAAAAAGGATGTACCGAAAATATCTGATGAACAAAACCATCCTACAACGCAAATTTCAAAAGGAGTTGACAACGATAGCCAAAAAGAGGGAAACCATCACCACCGAAATCCAATCAATAAAGGATAAGATGGATAAGGTTGAGGAACGGATGATTTTCGGACGGCTGTCAGATCATAAAGGCAGTGAGTTGTTGGAGAAGCTGACCGACCAACTGACCGAAAAGGAACACCGCCTTTTTGAACTGAACAATGAAGCAATTGGAAAGCAACAGCAAATAGCGGATGCCGATTTATTGGCTGATATAAATGAGGAGGCGATGTCATTGGATGAAAAGATTGAGATTATCCGAAAGGTCGTAAAGAAAGTGACCATCGAACGACCATTGAGATTTACCGCCCATATCTCAATCTACAACCGCATTAATGATACGGTGACGGTATATGAGGTGAAAGGAAGGAATAAAACCGAAATCTCCCTTATCAATGAATACAGCCGCAAAGAGAAGCAATGAAACATAGCAAAACTCCGACCATAGCAATTTAATATTGAATATTGGCTGAAAAGCACCGACAAACCCTATCATTTTAAGGTTTTATCTTAAATTAATAGGGTTTGTTTGTTATATCTATCCGTAATCAACAGCAAAAACAAAAGACTATGGATAAGGTAGTTATATTAGCCCGTGTGAGTACCGACAAACAGGAATACCAACGGCAGATAAATGAACTTACAGCCTACTGCGGTAATGTAGGTTGGGAAGTGGCTGAGGTATTCGCCAATAAGGTCAGCGGAGCCAAAAAGTTGGAGGAACGTGAGGAAATCCAAAACCTTGTAGCCTATGTTAAGGAGCATCAGATAAAGAGGGTTGTGTGTTTGGAGATTAGCAGAGTTGGTCGAAATACTTTGGAAGCCTTAAAGGTCATTCAGTTTTTGACCGACAACGGAGTCAGCCTTTATGTGAAGAACTACAATCTGGAAACATTAAATTCCGATGGCAAACTCAATCCCATCGCATCATTGATATGCACCATCCTTTTGGAGATAGCATCAATGGAAAGACATACTATAAGAGAACGTATGGAGAGCGGAAGAACCCAATACATTGAACGATGCCGAAAAGAGGGTATCAAAATGGGAAGACCCTCCACCTATCGGAAAACCGATGAGGAATACAAAACCCAATACCAAAAGGAAATATCACTTATCAGAAAGGGATTATCATTAGCCAATATCTCAAAAATCAGTGGCACTTCAATCAACACCATCCGAAAGATAAAAAAGACACTATCCCTATAGTAATCACAAAACGGCAAAATAAAACCCTCTAACATTGTGCTTTACAATCCGTTAGAGGGTTTTGAATAGCTATATATGGAGTTAAGGGCAAACAGCCTTTACTATCTATATAATATATCATCATTCGGTTGTAACCCATATAATCAGTTTTTGAAATTATAAATACCCCTAATGGAATGATTGACAATTATATATCAATTCGTATGGTTAATGAATGTTAAATACGTCAAAACCACTAAATTTATTTCCTCAATTTCATATATGTATAATGTAGGGGGGAAGATAGCAATGCTTCCCACTGAAAAGAGAACATAAATCAAATGTTAATGAAATGTTAAAATCAAATTAAGGGCTAAAGATTGAGGTAACATCTGATATATGTATATACTGAGAAAAGAATGAAGAATACTACTTACCGACTTCCAATCTCAAAAACTGAAAATGAATTAATAACCGTCTAAAAATAAAGAACTATGGCATCTAAAAAGAACAACCGTCGTAACAACAACGTAAACAACACCGTTGTAACCACTGTAAACCGTCCTACTGCAAAATCGGTCAGCAGTGCCACCGCCCACAATGTTGTTGAGACCATCGAAATGTTAGTTGAGGACGGCTTCAACTACGGTTCTCCCAATATAAAGATGATTGACTGCATAACCATCTTTGAAAACAGTGATTATGTGACTGAACGCCACTTTTATGTGAACGGTTACAAATTTCGTATGGATGAACTGATGAAGTATTCGATGAAACGTTACCTAATGAGCGTTATCCCTCAATTCAGAGGGAAAGAGGACGTTGATAAACTCCTTACCCAATCCATCAGTTACAAAGCCGGAAGCGATGCACCTCAGTACCTTAAAGACCGTATGAAACAGCAGACCACATTAGTAAGAGGTCTGATTAAGGCTCTGAAAGACAGCACCGACCTCAATGCCGAACTGACCGCCATTTTCGGCAACAGCAAATATGATACAATCTTTATGGAAAAGGATTTCAGCGGTCACCTTTCCTATAATTGGAAAGCTGAATACAAAAAGGATTATTCGGGAGCATCATATCGGCTCTGATAAAACGTTAACTTAGTATGATGTTTGGGGCAACTGCCCCAACATCATCAATCCCAAATCAAAAGAATATCAACCATCTAAAAACAAATGAAATGGAACAGAAAACAAAACAGAGTGTGTTAGTCTTTACCGACAAAAGAGCAATCATCAACGGTCATAGAAAACCGTCAGGCGATTACAATAAAGATTTGGTAATGGGTGAGTTGGAAACCATTTTCCCATCACATAGTTACGATATAGGTGTGATAGACTATGAGAGACACCGTATGTTTCAAAATATCAATGAAATATGGATGAAAGTCCGCACTCCTATATTGATTGGATGTGGTAGTGGGGCGAACTACATTGAAGCCATAAAGAACTACAAACGCAAATATCTAATCTCTCCAGCCATTGCACCATCTGATTTGACAATTGATGAATACGACAGAGAAAACACCGTCTGTCTGTTCGGTGGCAGAAAAAAGGATATTCAGAGGGCGGAAGTCTATGCTGAATATTACGAAGTTGTACATTCAGAAATATGCGATGGAGAATTGGATTTATTGGAGGGAATACGCTATATAGGTGTATATGATGCCTTAATAAGATTGGGAAATGCGGAACAAAAACTAAAGAACCTGGAGTAATCACATATTTTATCCCAAAACAAAACGATATGCCGAAAGTAGTAACCGATAAAGAAAAGATTGAGCGACTGACAGCCGAAGTTGCCTCTCTCAAAAAGGAGAATAAGGAAATGAAAAAGGCTCTCAATAGTGAGTGCCGAAAGCTGAGAGCAAAAGTCCGTTATATCAGTGGTAAACAATCCTCTAATATAGATATAAGCCTTTCGGAAGTGGAGAAACTGAAAACCCAAAATCAGAAACTTTCAGAAAGCATCAACCTATTGGAGAGCCAATTGACATCAGCACAAAGCGAAATATCAGACCTTAAAAGTTCTTCCCAATGTAGAGAGGGGATAGATAACCAATATCGGTTACACTGCTTTCTAAAAGGAGCGCAATCAGACAGGGCATTAAATCTATTCTATGATACTGAAACTCTGATTGTCACTATAAATCCCTTGAACGGATGTTATGTTACGGTTGAGCAAAACAATCTGATTTTGGGTTTACTCAAAAATGATGAGGATTATAAAAAGGCATTGAATGAGTTTAGTCCTTATAAGGATGTAGAAGTAGAACCCTACACCGAACAATGCGATTTACTTTACCAATTGGGAGAGGCATTGCTCAAAAAGTATATCTATATATTTAATGGATATGAGTATTAGGCATTATCGGTATTTTAAGGCGATTATAAACGGAGTCTGCATTGAAGCCACTTAAATTCATTGAAACCCATATAACCGCCTTAAAATCGCATAAAACCAATGCTATTCAGCGATTAATGATTAAATTTGTATAACCGTCTAAGAGTAAAGAAAGTATGAAAGCGGAAGTGATAACATTTTTGGAACGCTTCGACATCGAACACGCAACACCCGATAGCCAAATGGCATATATGTTCATTGAATGGGATGATTTTGAAGTTGCGGATAAATTCGGTAAATCGTATGGTCAGAATGAATTTTTTGAGAACGACCAACGAAAGGTCATCAACGACCTTATAAAATCCAACCGTCCGAAATGGGTTATAGCGTTGTATAACTCTGCAACCATCGTACTGAAAAGACGCTTTCAGCGGAAAATACTAATCAATCCAACAGTCACTTACAACGACCTTAACAATGTGTCAGAGTTTGACCGCCATTATACTTACGGCTTCTTCGATAAAGACCATGAAAAGGACTATGAACTGTTCCAAAAGGTTTATCCTTATTCTGCATGGTATGGTGATACTAAGGGACTGAGGTTGTGCGATATAGAAGCGGTTGTAAAGGGGATTTTGGAGGATAACCCATAAAAAAAGAGAACACCGTTTTTGTGTGGTGTTCTCTAATATTATCGTATCCATCTGATTTCGTTTCGTTTAATCTGACGCACTTCGATTTCTTTATCGATTGAATGAATAAGCGAAGTGTAAAATTCTACGTCCTCCTTGCTCATCCGTATGCCTAAATAAACTGCTTTTATCTTAACATTCAGATATGGTGTCTTGGGGTCAGTGTTGATATATCTGACCTCGTCTTCGTATGCCCATTGGTTGAATTTTATAGAAAGAATATCAACAACTTGAATATTTGGATTATCTACAATAGGCGGTAAGCTCGAATAAAACACATCCCTCTTTATCCAATCGGGATCATCAACTTCAACCTCAATGCAGCATCCTTTATGTTCATCAGCGTACATAGACCAAAGAATTCCATTATTAGGAATGCCCTTTGAATTACATTTCTTTGAGAGTGAGCAAATAATAGTTTTGGCTCTCTCATCAAAAAGTTGTTGAAGAGCAGGTTGTGTGAAACTATCATTTAAATCAAACTCAAATTGTCCCTCCATAGGGTCATTGAGGGAAAGGTATCTTGCACCATACAACCGCTTATTGACGATGATGTCAAGAAACCGTTTCAAATCTTGAAGACTGCGATACTTGTAAAGTCTTGGGGCATCAGTATCTATTTGTATTTTCAGCATTATCAGACTGTTTATCTAATAATAACGATGCCTATTGGAGAAAAATTGCAATAGACATCGTTATATCAGTGATATTTGAACTGAATACGTCTTTTATTCAGTGACAATGTCTACCCCACGAGCGCGACTCTTCAATTCGTTAATTAAATTTTCAGAGCAATTTTTTGCTATAATAAAGCGTAGATCATTCTCGCCAGAAAGGAAATCGCAAAAATTAGCATCTTCTCGCACTTTCCAATTGCTGAGGTTAAGTGTGCCAAGCCAAGTCATGTTTTCAAACATTCCTGTAAAATCTTCAACATTGGAAACATCGAAATTCGATAAATCCAATTCTTGAATGTTTTTGCAGCATGAAAACATACAGGGCATGTATTTAACGTTAGATGTATCAAAGGATGATAAATCCAAACTGAGAAGTCCTTCACAACCATAGAACATGGAATCCATATTCTCGACTTTAGATGTATTGAAGTTGCTTAGGTCTAACTTACTTATATTTCTACAGCCACTAAACATATTGCACATACTTGTTACTTCGCTGGTATCAAGATTTGATACATCTATCTCCTCGTCTTCACAATCTTCATATGCACTTGACAAGTCATTAGGCTTTTCTTCTTGAGAAGATGCTTCGGTAACATCCTCTTTCTCATCCCTTTGGTAAGCCAAGAATTGCTCCATTTGGGCTTTTCTCGCATTTTTAGGGATTTCTCTTACAGTGGCGAGGGTAATGCCGTCAAGCACTGATACCCAGTTGTCTTTGGTGTAAACCTTGACTTTCAAGCCAAGTTCCGATTGGAATGCCTCGATGAACTTGCCGACTGTGCGACTTGCCCGACATTCCAACTCACCGACTTTGCCACCGAGCGACACCAAGGTCGCATCTTCGGGTGCTTCGCTCCGTCCTTTATAGACACGGAGGATGCCACCGAACTCGTTGTGGAACTGCTCTTTAAGTTCCGCAACGGTTGTGGTTGCTGTGATTTTGAAATTTGCCATTAGCTCCATTTATTAGAGTGAGTAATTTTATTCTGTCATATCAATAATAGTGGTCTGCAAGTCCTTACCCCATAAGTATTTGGGGAACTTCTTACATCTTACCGACACCATTATCTTATCGAAAGGTATCGGTTCACAAGGATAGGCACAAGGAAGTATCTGAAAATCATCATCCCTTTTCAGAGCGGAGATTAACATTTGCTCCAAGTTGTATTCCTCATCCTTTTCTTCAAATGAGGGAATAACATCGGCATTGTCGAATATCAGACCATCGTAGGCAAAACTTCCGTCTTTGATACGTTCTGTTATCCATTTCCCCATAAAGCGATAATCCTGCTCCGTAATATCCGATAGGTCAAAGTATTTAGTACTTATTCCCTCAAATTTTAGGTCTTTCAACGGAAATTTATCCTTTGGGTCAATGATCAGCACTGACACAACTCTGCTTTTGAAGTTGCGTTCAAACTCTAACCGTTTTTCCATATATCGGTCAAACTCTGCTTCGTTGTTATGGTCTAACAAACTCATATCGGTTACTTTTTCAATGGGTTAATGGCTGATGAGATATAACAAAATGCCGTCTGATATTTAATTTGTCACAACCTTATTCTTTTGTTTCGTTATCTGCCTTTTCCAAATTCTTGATAAACTTGATAAGGTTAGGTGCGAATTGGCGGTTATTCCATTTGGGGTCAGCTTCAAAACCGAAGTGTGCCGCACATTCACGAAGTCCCTGCATCCCATTACCCTGCCCGTATGTACGGATTAGTGAGATGCTGTTGTTAGGCTCTCTTGTAATCTCATAGTCGCCGATTACGCCTTTACGCTCTCCATTGCAGAACGTATCTAAGATTTTCTTTCCGAGAGATTGTGTGTTGCTACAAGTCGGAGGGATTGGCTCTCCGTTGGAGTTTTCAAGCCAAATCTTTTCAAGTTCCTTTCGGGTGTCCCTTTGTATAAAGAGCCGTTCAACCTTTGATGAGTTGTCGGAGTATAGCGTTATGATGTACCCATCACGTGATGCACTGTCCTTGTATTCCTTTTCTGCCATAGCCTTTTGTTTTTAAGTTTTTCATTTAGGTAAGGACTTATGACAAATCCCCAATAGGGCAGAAAATAAAAAGGGTCGCTCCCTTAAACTTTTCTCTCATTGGGTTGGTAGGCTCTGGAATTGCCCCGTAGTCTCAATAAGGAAAAGTAGGTTGCGCCCTGTTAGGGTACAATCCCACTCTTCGACTTATCATTTGGACTACGTTCGTTAAATTTTCCAGATTTACCAACGCCAAATAACTTGTCTACAAGTCGTTATGTATGTATCTTATACGGTTTTCTGTTTCGTATTTATTCAGTTTTGAGTTTAACTTCGTCCAAAGTTACTACAAAATACTGAACTGACAAAACATTTTTTGAGAAAACCGAAAAAATATTTTCGCAACCTACATATTCCGTAATCGCCTAATGGTCAGCACAAACGCCATATATACCAAAACAGCACCCTATATTTAGTACGATGACCGACTTTTTTCAAAAAAAGTTGTCCTCAGTCCTCCATCAATGCCGAAACCAAATGATATACCACTATTACATAAGATTTTAGCACTGATGAAAAACATTCTCCAACATTTTTCAAAATCCCTAAATTTCAATGTCCTCTTTTATCATTGGATTAACCACTGTTTCAATGACACTTCAATATATAGAACCATTCCGCAATCTTTAATTCATTAACACTCTTTAACCATTGACCATATAAAGAGGTTATGACATTGATATATAAACGGATATAAGGAATTTTAGTATCGGAATAGGGAAAACAAAACCGACCACCTCTATAATGATATATAAAGGATGAAAGACCCCACCACTGCCTATAATCACATTCCACATCCATAAATACGGATATTACAGTGGTATTTAATGGATTACGGCTCTTTATATGAAAGGGAACTGATTACAAACAGCATCAACCCCTATTGGATATATATAAAAGGAGAAGTCCGAACGCTCCCCTTTATTCACATTCCATATCCATAAATACGGATATTACAGTGGTATATAATGGATTACGGCTCTTTATATGAAAGGGAACTGATTACAGACAGCATCAACCTCTATTAGATATATATAAAAGGAGAAGTCCGAACGCTCCCCTTTATTCACATTCCACATCTATAAATAAGGGTATTATAGTAGTATATAATGGATTAAGGCTCTTTATATGAATGGGAAGTGATTACAGACGCCACCTCATCCTACATTAGTATATATACAATAAAGGAAGTCCTATATCCATCAACACACTTTCCGACAAAATAAAACCACATAACCCAATCTAAACCACCCTAATAACCGTCCTATAATCCCCAAATACTGCATAAGACCTATTGAAACACCCCCTACAACCTCATTCCAACACCAATATCAATTTCAAAACCCCACAAACTGAAAAAGGCCCAAAATCAGCCAAAACCACCCTTCTAACTATCACATAACCACTTATATACAATCCCAAAATCGTTTAACTTCATAATTCCGATATTCATATAAAAGGAGCGTAGGGAGTTTCTGTCAACCTCCGGTCTTTATCAACAAATAAATCAATCACCTAAAAGACAGAAAAAATGAAAAAGCTAAATGACGCAATCATTAGAATCTTTGCCTTTCTATCAGTTTGTCTGTGCCTGTTTTCATGCAACAATGATAACGACAATTTCCCGAAGGACTATGCAGGATTCGAACATTCGAAGGAAACAATAGAATATGAAAGCGGTAAATCCGAATGTGAGTTGAAAATTAAAATTGTTGCAACGGAAAAAACGAAAGAAGACCGGACGGTAATACTTGCTACGCCCACTCTTTTAGCAGGACAAGCGGCAGTCGTACAGCTGACAGAAAAAAAGTAATCATCAAAGCGGGTAAGAAGTCGGCTACGACTATTCTAAAAATCTATCCTAAACAGATGATATTGAAGAAGCAGAATATCACTTTATCCTGTACTCCCCAATGGAAAGAAGGCGGAATCAGTAAGTTGACCATTCTGTTGATACGAAAATAACAGATCAAGAGTAATACAGAAAAAACTATGAAATTTACCGATACGGAATTAGAAGAAATACTGTACAAGCTCGTCGCTTCCACGCGTTCACCGCGAGGACGGTTTTCAGCAACAGCCAGTTACCCGAAACTGGAGAAAAGACTGAAGTCACATACCCGGCGTCTGATGCTGATACGTACCTTCTCGGCAGCAGCGGCAGTAGCTCTACTTTGCCTATCGACGTGGACAGCCTATTTATATATACAACCAACCACCATACAAACGATTTCCACCTTGGCAGAGACACGCACGGTCTGTCTTCCCGATGGCAGTACAGTGACACTCAACCATTATTCTTCACTTTCTTATCCGGAAAAGTTTAAATCGGACAAGCGGGAAGTGGAACTCAATGGGGAGGCTTATTTTGAAGTAAGCAAGAAGAAAGAACATCCGTTTATCGTGCAGACTGAAACAATCGACGTTCAGGTATTGGGAACCCATTTCAATGTAGATGCATATCCTGACAATCCGGATGTAAAGACAACGTTATTGTCCGGCTCGGTAGCAGTCAGCAATAAAAGCAAGTCTGTTCGTATGATTTTGAAGCCTAACGAGATTGCTATATATAATAAGGTGGAAAAAAAACTCACTCGCAAAGTTCTAGCAAATGCAGAAGACGAAATTTCCTGGCGACAGGGAGAATTTATATTCGATGATCTACCTTTGCAGGAAATTGCCCGCGAACTGTCCAACTCATTCGGAACGACTATCCATATAGCCGACACAACTTTGCAAAATTACCGGATCACAGCACGATTCCGCAATGGAGAAGATCTGGAGACTATTTTATCTGTATTACATAACGCCGGTTATTTCAACTACTCATTAAACAATAAACAGATTATTATTACTACTAAACCAGACTTAAAATGAAAACTATTCACCAAGGCCACCTGCCTGTCAGAACCATTGTTCTGATAGGTATGGTGTTCTTTATCACCGCCCAGGTACACGCACAAAACGCAAATGCCCGGCTCACATTAACACTACGAAATGTGACATTGAAGGAATTCACCAAAATAATTGAAAACTCAACCGGTTATTCCTTTATATACAGCGAAGAAATCAATATCAAACATAGAATCAACCTGAAAGTTAAAGAAAAGCCCCTGCACGAGATACTTGATATTGTATTCAAGGATGAAACAATCAGTTACCAGTTCTCCGACCGCTATATCCTGCTACAAAAAAAGAAAAAAACTAAAAACGTAAGCCGCAAGTTTACCATCAGCGGATATGTCACTGACGGAACGTCCTCCGAGACGTTGATTGGAACAAATATCTTTGAGAGTCATCAGAATCAGGGAACTACCACTAATCCTTACGGTTTTTACAGCATCACTCTACCTGAAGGAGAGACCAGCCTGCATTTTTCCTATTTAGGCTATGCCACAGAAGTTTGTCAGTTCATTCTCTCGCAGGATACATTGATGAATATACGTATGCAAGGAAATACGCAATTGCAGGAAGTTGTTGTTGTCTCGGACCGAGCGGAAGCAGGAGCCATGGCTACACAGATGGGGTCTATTGAAATCCCTATAACACAAATTAAAAGTACTCCGAGCATACTGGGAGAAGCTGATGTCATGAAAGCTATCCAGCTCATACCTGGCGTACAGGTAGGTGTAGACGGTTCTGCGGGATTGTATATACGTGGCGGTAGTCCCGACCAAAACCTAATCTTGCTGGATGGAGTTCCGGTATACAATGTGGATCACATGTTCGGATTCTTCTCGGTTTTTACTCCCGAAGCAGTCAAGAAAGTGATGCTATTCAAAAGTTCTTTTCCGGCACGCTTTGGCGGTCGGCTTTCTTCGGTAATCGATGTCCGTACTAATGATGGAGATATGCAAAAGTACCACGGTATGCTTAGTATCGGATTATTGACCAGCAAGTTCAATCTGGAAGGTCCGATCGTGAAGGGGAGAACATCCTTTAATATCTCTGCCCGACGCTCCTATCTTGATTTACTTGCCAAGCCATTCATGCCCGATGACGAAAAATACAGCTATTATTTTTATGACATAAATGCCAAAATCAACCATAAGTTTTCCGACCGTAGCCGTCTCTTCTTAAGTATATACAATGGTAAAGACCACTTCGCCACTAAATTTGACGAAAACACCGACAATGAAGACGGTTCTAAAATGAACTGGGGAAACACCATTGCCTCTGCCCGGTGGAACTATATATTCAACAACCGACTGTTCAGCAACACAACAGTCGCCTTCAACAATTACGAGCTTGGCATCCATTCATACATGACCAATCAATTCTTCGGATCAACCGAAAATAAAGTCAACAGATATTCCGCTGACTACCGTTCCGGCATTCAAGACTGGAGCTATAAGATAGACTTCGATTTCAACCCCAGCCCTATCCATCGCATAAAGTTCGGCACAGAATATATATACCATATCTTCCGCCCGGAAGTCATGACATCCAAAATTTCAGATCATACCAGCAAACAGGTCGGACAGGAGAAAACATACTACAGCATAAACAACAACCCTCTATACGCACATGAAATATCAGCTTATGCGGAAGATAATTTCAGACTCAACACACGTTTCCGGCTGAATATGGGCGCCCATCTTTCTTTATTTCATGTACAGAATAAAAGCTACTTTTCCTTTCAGCCACGCATATCCGCCCGTTATCAGTTGGTGAAGGATATTGCCCTGAAAACATCTTATACTCAAATGAGCCAGTACGTACATCTGCTTTCATCCATGCCCATCAGTATGCCGACTGATTTATGGGTCCCTGTAACCCAAAAAATCAAACCTATGCAATCCCACCAGTTTTCCCTAGGCGGATATTATACGGGGATCAAAGGCTGGGAATTTTCGGCAGAAGGGTATTATAAGGCTATGCGCAATGTGCTGGAATACAAAGACGGAGTCAGTTTCTTCGGCACTTCGGCAGGCTGGGAAAACAAAGTGGAGATGGGAAAAGGGCGTTCGATGGGCATTGAACTTATGACACAAAAGACTGTCGGCAAGACTACAGGATGGCTATCCTATACCCTTTCTAAAAGTGACCGCAAATTCGCCAAAGGCGGCATTAACAACGGAGAACGGTTTCCGTACAAGTACGACCGCCGTCACAGCATTAACCTGACGGTCAACCACCAGTTCAACGACCGCATCGACATCGGGGTTTCCTGGGCGTTCTACACAGGGGGAACAAGTACTATTCCCGAAGAAAAAACAGCAATTATCCGTCCTAACGACGGTATAAACAACGGTTCGGGCGGAGGATGGATAATCCCTTACGAACCCAGCTTTACCAATACATCTCCCACTATCGGAGAAACTAACTACGTGGAGCACCGGAACAACTTTCGCCTACCTGCAAGCCACCGGCTCAATATCGGCATCAATTTCAATAAAAAAACCAAGCATGGGATACGAACTTGGAATATCAGTCTATACAATGTGTATAACGCGATGAATCCGGCATGGATTTACCGAGCTCACAATGAACAAGGAAAAGGTGTCATCAAGAAATATACATTATTACCTATAATACCCTCGTTTACTTATACTTATAAATTCTAAACCGACAATGAAAACTTTTATACACTATTTATCCGTACTGATTGCAACATTAATAATCGTTTCGTGTGAGAATGAGCTTCCTTTCAGCATCAAGGACAATCCGCCCAAATTAGTAATGAATGCACTGATTAATGCTGAAAGCCAGGCAAATCTTCTTTTCCTCAACTTCACAGGAAAGGACGCTACAACTCATATCCAAAATGCAACGATAGAGGTACGCGTCAACGGACAACTGACAGAAAGCCTGCGTCCCCTTCCACCGAAACAGGAAGGAGATCCGCAATGCCGCTTCAACATTACAAGCAAATTTACTCCCGGTGACGTGGTACGTATCGATGCACTTACTGATGACGGGAAATATCATGCATGGGCAGAAGTAACGGTTCCTCAACGTCCTGCCGAAATAGAAAACATCGACACTCTTACCGTTCCAATGTTGGAATATGGTCACATAAGAAAATATCTTCGTTACCGGATAACTCTCAAAGACCGTCCCTATGAAACAAATTATTATCGCATTGTGGTGGACAAACAAACTACTTTACGAAAATATAATTATGAAGAAGAGGGAAAAGGCGAGTACATCTTTTGGACAAAGCACAGTTACTCATTCATCGGACGCGAAGACATTGTACTGACAGACGGGCAACCGTCTACCGGACAAGATGAGGATAACGGATTATTTGACACGGCAAGGAATATCTATGGGGTATTCGATGACTCCCGGTTTAAAAACACATCTTATACAATGACAGTATATAATAGTACACACGTCGAAACTGCCAGCGAAGAGGGGTCTTTTCATCAAATGGACATCATTATCCGCTTAAGAAGCATCACGGAAGTAGAATATTATTATCTGAAAGCGCTTAACCTTGTGGACTCTGACATTTATGACGAGACAATCGATGAACCAATCAAATATCCCAGCAATGTGCATGGAGGAACCGGAATGATAGGAATCTCAACAGAGGTCAGCAAAAAAATAGAAATAGAAACACCACAACGATGGTAACCAATCGTATATTATGCATATTTGTCTTACTCCCACTGTTCTGTTCCTGCCGAAGCAGCCGGAGTATGCTAAGAGAGATACAAGCCTTAAAATCCAGCTTGTATTACGAGCTCACTTCTCCTATCTATCAGGAGAAAGCAGATCAAACCGTATATCTGGACTTCATCGACTACTCCAACATGGATTATTACACCAGCGTGAAACGAAAAAAGTCTGCATATATTCCGCTACTGCTATATAACTATGAGGGTGAGCTTTTCCATCTTCGGTTAGGAGAGTCTTCTCTCACCCAACTCTATCGGGAATTTCTGACGGAGGCACTGCTTACCGAATGTAACAGTAGCACCTGCTGTCATCTGATAGATAATCAGAAAGGAAAAATGATTCCCGATTCCGCCTATCGGCTGGAAGTAAAAATCAGAAAGAATGAGACGTGTGCCAGAATCAAACTCAACCAGTCAAGTATCCCTTGGTTTGAGGGAGAAATGTTGGAGGTTGTCAATAACAAAATTCGCCCGGCAGCTTCCAGTCTTGCCATTTCTATCCGCCTCACTCAAAAGGAAGATTGCCTGCTTGATAAAACTTACTCTACAGAATATCAGCAAACTACCAAAGCGCAAAGATTCGAAGATTCACCGTCCGCCAATGCCGCTTGCCTGGATGATATGACCGAATGTTTGTCAATGGCTACGAAAGAAATCGTGGAGGAGATTAGTCGGGATATACATTTAATACTATCTTTGCAGCCAAAAAGCAGACACTAACTATGTTTATCATTATTGGAATTATGCTGACAGGCATGCTTCTTGGCTACTTGTTGCGCAGTAAAAGACTATCATGGATACACAGGATAATTACTCTTCTTATATGGATTCTCCTCTTTCTTCTCGGAATAGATGTAGGAGGTAACGAATCTATTATCAAAGGTTTGCATACTCTCGGACTGGAAGCTATTATCATCACGGTAGCTGCCGTTGCAGGAAGTACGTTATGCGCCTGGGGATTATGGTACCTATTATATAAATGGAATGGAGGAAAGGAGACAAAAGCATGAAAGGTAGTTTGATTATCGTCTCTTTCTTCATTATCGGTACTCTTTGTGGAGTTTATCATCTTATTCCATACGACTTCACCGACAGCAAGCTCAGTTACTATGCCCTCTGCGGACTCATGTTCTGCGTAGGCATCAGTATCGGCAACGATCCGAATACTTTGAAGAGTTTTCGCTCCCTGAATCCGCGGCTTGTATTCCTTCCCATCATGACGATCATTGGCACATTAGCAGGTTGCGCCGTAGCAGGAGCCTTTATGAGCCAACGAGGTCCTTTAGACTGTATGGCAGTCGGAGCCGGATTTGGCTATTATTCACTTTCCAGCATTTTCATTACCGAATACAAAGGTCCCGAATTGGGAACTATTGCGTTACTTTCCAATATCATGCGTGAAATCATCGCTTTGCTGTGTGCGCCATTATTAGTGAAGTATTTCGGAAAGCTAGCCCCTATTTCTGTTGGTGGAGCCACTACAATGGATACCACTCTTCCTATTATTACCCGATATTCGGGAAAAGAATTTGTAATCATTTCCATTTTCCATGGTTTTGTTGTTGATTTCAGTGTTCCTTTCCTAGTCACGTTCCTTTGCTCAATATCATTTTAATAGGAATAAATCCTAAAAAGCAGATTATTTCCACTATCGTTTTCGCACACGTATTACAAATATGTTTCATAAAGAACCGTTTTTGTATCAAAAAGCATATCATCTCTTGACTTACATCAAGAAATGAGGCTAAATAGAATCTTTTCCTTTTCTTTATTTTTATGCTATAAAACATATTCTTATATTTGCATAGGTAAAAAGAAAAAACTAAGCGCTTAGACTAATTTTCAATAGGTATTAGATTTGTTTTTAGGAATAGTTTTTAGGTATAACAATTAAAAAAGTAGGTATTATGAAACGTTTAGGATTAACATTAGTGGCAGCGCTCTGCCTTGCTGCTACAACATTTGCAGCCGGAAATCAACCTACAACTGCAAAATGGGAAGGTAACATCAATGTTAGTAAATTAGGTAAATATTTGAACTTGAATTCAGTTCAGAGTGAAGAAGTAGCCAATATTTGCGATTATTTCTCCACACAGATGTCAAGAGCCACAACAGCGAAGAAAGATAAAGAAGCAAAATTGCGCAACGCTGTTTATGGTAACTTGAAACTGATGAGAAAGACTCTTAGTGCTGAACAGTACGCCAAGTATGCCGCATTGATGAACATCACTTTACAGAATAAAGGTATTGAACTGAATAAGTAAAATGATTAATATGTAAAAGAGAGAGAGGGTGGAAGCCGGTTGGCTTCCACTTTTTTTATACTGTTATTTAATAGTCACCATCGTAGCCCCAAACCCATATTCTTGGAAAGAAGCATCCTGATAACGGCAATTATTATATTTCCGTTTCAATTCATCAATGACAGCCTTTCGAAGTACCCCATCTCCCTTGCCGTGAATAAAGACAATCTTCTGTTCACGCTTATTCTTATAAGTTTCCATCACTTCGCGAAACTTATCCAATTGATAATTCAGTATTTCAGCATTGCCCATCCCTTGAGTATCATCCAGCAAAGAATCGATATGAAGATCTATTTCAATAATTCCGCTCTTTCCACCATGAGTAGTATGGCTTGGTTTCACAATAGGTTGTGACTTCGGTTTATCTACAGACTTCTTCTGCAACAAAGCCTTTTGAATCTCCTCCGCCGAAACATATACTTGTTTGGCAGGCATATCATCTTTCACAATGTCATAAATCAAAGCCGGTTCTTCAAAGAAATCAGAATCGCTAAAGGTATGAAGTTTATAGAACTTCACGGTATCGATCCGTATCTCCACACTAACAGCAGGTTTGATAGCCGCAGGCTTACCGTCCTTGAAAGCGATCAACTGAACAGCCACCCGCTCCATATCATTCAATACATCTTTGGTGAACTCTTCCAACAGCAATTTTGTATTAGGCTCCACCAAACCATGCGAACGGTTCTTCCATGCTTTTCCTTCTGCACTCAAATAAGTGTAATACAAATAATAATTGCTATCATTTA
>OMGF01001151.1_pt1 | contig 18680 bp, 13 predicted proteins | sample 1645861 | NCBI WGS metagenome assembly OMGF01 (sample SAMN05578586, study PRJEB25193) | human gut metagenome | biome: Human Microbiome; feature: human-associated habitat; material: feces | host: Homo sapiens | place: USA:Birmingham
AGTACCGGGTTCTTCTCCGGCGCACCTGGAATGAGCCCCATTTTAACCACCGGTTTGACGGCGTGGTGTACGGGGTCTTTGTCTCCCTGGGCTTTGCCGCAGTGGAGAATGTGCTGTATGTGCTCACCTCCGGCTTTTCCACGGCGGTGGTGCGGGCCATTTTCTCCATCCCGGGCCACGCCATGTTCGGCGTGGTCATGGGGGAGGCGATGAGCCGGGCAAAATGGCTGGAGGTCCATGGACAGCGGGAACAGGCCGGGGCGGCCCGGCGGCGGGCCTGGCTTCTGCCGGCGGTTCTCCACGGTCTGTATGACTTTTTGCTCGTGGGATTTGGCTGGATTTTTTATGGATATTTCGCGGGGTTGGTGGTCTATGTGGTCCGTCTGCTGCGGCAAAGCGCCCGGGAGGACGGGCCAATCAACCTGTGAGGCGGCCTGCCTCCGACAAGACCCATCCCCCGCCGCCGGGCGGCGGCAGTGAAGGAGTGAAACTATGGCAAAGAACAAAGACTACCGGCCGGAGGACATCGCTTTCCCGGACCAGGTCATCGTGGAGTCGGAGCTGGTCAAGGAGATGAAGGACAGCTACATTGACTACGCGGTGTCCGTCATTGTGGGCCGGGCCCTGCCCGATGTGCGGGACGGACTCAAGCCCGTGCACCGGCGGATTTTATACTCCATGTATGAAAGCGGTTTGACCTCCGACAAGCCCTTCAAAAAATCCGCCACCTGCGTGGGCGACGTGCTGGGCAAGTATCACCCCCACGGGGACAGCTCCGTGTATGACGCCTTGGTCCGGCTGGCCCAGGATTTCTCCATGCGTTACCGGCTCATCGACGGCCACGGCAACTTCGGGTCCGTGGACGGCGACCCTCCCGCGGCCTATCGTTACACCGAGGCCCGCATGGCCAAGATGGCCGGGGAGATGCTGGCGGATATTGAGAAGGAGACGGTGGACTGGGACCCCAACTTCGACGAGACCCGCAAGGAGCCCCGTGTCCTGCCCTCCCGGTTTCCCAATCTGCTGGTGAACGGCTCCAGCGGCATCGCGGTGGGCATGGCCACCAATATCCCGCCCCACAACCTGCGGGAGGTGATCGGCGCCTGCATCTGCGTGCTGGACAATCCGGAGGCTCAGCTCAGTGATCTGATGCAGTACGTCAAGGGGCCGGACTTCCCCACCCGGGGCATCATCATGGGTCGCAGCGGCATCCGGCAGGCCTATGCCACCGGCCGGGGCCGGGTGGTGATCCGGGCCCGGCATGAGTTTGAGGAGTTCGGCAAGGACCGCACGCGCATTGTCATCACCGAGATCCCCTACCAGGTCAACAAGCGTATGCTCATCAAGAGCATGGCCGACCAGGTGGAAGACAAGCGTCTGGACGGCATCTCCGACATCCGGGACGAGTCCGACCGGGACGGAATGCGCATCGTCATCGAGCTGAAGCGGGACGCCAATCCCCAGGTGGTGCTGAACCGCCTGTTCGCCCAGACCCAGCTGCAGACCAGCTTTGCCATCAACATGCTGGCCCTGGTGAATAACCAGTCTCAGCCCAAGATCCTCTCCCTGCGCCACATCATTGACGAGTATCTGGCCTTCCAGGAGGAGGTCATTATCCGCCGCACCAAGTACGACCTGCGCAAGGCCCAGGAGCGGGCCCACCTGCTGGAGGGTCTGCTGGTGGCTCAGGACAACATCGACGAGGTTATCAAAATCATCCGCAGCAGCTACGACAACGCCAAGGAGAACCTGATGTCCCGCTTCGGTCTGGACGATGTCCAGGCCCAGGCCATTCTGGATATGCGGCTGAAAGCCCTTCAGGGCCTGGACCGGGAGAAGCTGGAGGCGGAGTACAAGGAGCTGGAGGAAAAGATCGCCTACTTCAACCAGCTGCTCTCCTCCGACGAGCTGCTGCGCAAGGTGCTGAAGGAGGAGCTCCAGGCCATCTCCGACAAATTCGGCGATGACCGGGTCACGGAGATCCAGGATGTGGAGGATGAGATCGACATCGAGGACCTGATCGAGGAGGAGCAGTGTGTCTTCACCCTGACCCAGGCGGGCTACATCAAGCGGACACCTGCCAGCGAGTACACCGCCCAGTCCAAGGGCGGCATGGGCAAGAAGGGCATCACCACCCGGGAGGAGGACTACGTGGTGGATGTGTTTACTGCCTCCACCCACGACTATATCCTCTTCTTCACCGACACCGGCAAGGTCTACCGGAAGAAGGGGTATCAAATCCCCGAGTCCGGCAAGGCTGCCAAGGGGACCAACATCGTCAACATCCTTCAGGTGGAGCAGGGCGAGCGGATCCAAGCCATGATCCATACCCGGTCCATTGAGGACGACGGCCGCTTCCTCTTCATGGTTACCCGGAACGGCACGGTGAAGCGCCTGCCGGCCAATACTCTGAAGAATCTGCGGAATAACGGCATCCGTGCCCTGCGGATGGAGGAGGGTGACCAGCTGATCGCTGTCCGGGAGACTGACGGCAGCCAGAAGATCCTCATCGCCACCCATGACGGTATGGCAGTCTGCTTTGACGAGAACGATGTGCGGCCCATGGGCCGGGACGCCGTGGGTGTGCGGGGTATCCGCCTGCGCCAGGGCGATTACGTGGTGGGCGCCGCCCGTGCCAAGGTCAATCATGCGGTGCTGGCCATCACGGAAAACGGCTACGGCAAGCAGACGCCGGTGGAGGACTATCGGATCACCAACCGGGGCGGCCTCGGCATCAAGAACTACATGGTGACGGACAAGACCGGCCCCGTGGTGGGCATCAAGGTGGTGGACGGCACGGAGGACCTGTTGTTGGTGACCCAGGCAGGCATCCTGATCCGCACCCCGGTGGACAGCATCCGCACCGCGGGCCGGGCCACTCAGGGCGTCATCGTCATGCGGTTCAAGGAGGAGGGGGATCACGTGATCTCCCTGGCGCTCACAGACCATGAGGAGGGCAGCGCCGAGGCCGAGGAATAAGGCCGTCCGGAGCCGGGGCGAAAACGCTTCTGCCGGAATGTTTATCAGAACACAGGGGGAGCTGTTCCCGAGGAGACGGCTCCCCCATTCAAAACCATCTTCCAAAAGGATTTCATGATGAAAACAGTCACCATCTACACCGACGGCGCCTGCTCCGGCAATCCGGGCCCCGGCGGCTGGGGCGCGATTTTGATGTACGGCCCCCACAGCCGGGAGCTCTCCGGCGGAGAGGCCGCCACCACCAACAACCGCATGGAGCTCACCGCCGTGATCCAAGCACTGTCCCTGCTGAAGGAGCCCTGCATCGTGGACCTCTGGTCCGATTCCAAATATGTGATCGATGGGCTGGAGAAGGGCTGGGCCAAAGGCTGGAAGGCTAGGGGCTGGAAAAAAGCTGACAAGAAGCCCGCCCTGAATCCGGATCTCTGGGACAGGCTGCTGTCCCTGACAGAGGTTCATTCCATCCGTTACCATTGGGTCAAGGGCCACGCGGAGAATGCGTACAACAACCGCTGTGATGAGCTGGCGGTGGCGGAGAGCCAGAAATACAAGTAGTATGTCTTCTGTACCCCGCAGAACGGGGCAGGCGCCGTACAAGCGGTTCGACGACGGCAAAGCCACGGCGGAGTCGGAATTTCCTCTCGCCGGGCAAATCAAAAAAATAGGTCCCCCACCGGCTCTGCCGGGCGAGGGACCATGCGGAGAGCGCATACAGCAACCACTGTGATGAGCTGGTGGCGGCCGGAGATCCTGATAGCCCCCGCTTCCTTCTCATGGGGAGAAAAAGTGAGAGAAACAGACCTATCTTCCAAAAAAAGACAAGTTTTTCTAAATTTTTCCGCTGTTTACGAAAACAGAAAAAAACATTCACAATCTGTTCATAAGAAAAACATAATTTAGAAAAAATTTTCGGATATCTTTATAATCAAGCAAAGGGTCCTCCCAAACCCGATGCGTTTTCTCCCTCCTAAAAACACACACAGCACAAAGGACCGCCACATGGCGGTCCTTTGTGTGTTTACGGCTGGATCAGCTCCTTGCTGAGATGGACGATGAAGTCCTGCACATTGGTGACGATGCCCCGGGCGGAGAGGCTTCCCCGGTCACTGAGTTTGTTCACGGCAAATTCTGAGATATCCACGCAGTAGAAATACACCTGCCGCACGGTTCCGTCTGCCAGCACCCGGTAGGAGGGGGTCATGTTTCCGGCGGCGATGGTGTGAAGGGCAGTGGCCATGCAGATCACCGTGGTGGCGGAGCGGATCTCTGCCCGCATGGCGTCCTGAGCGGCATAGACGTCTGCCAGCACCGGCGGCAGAGGCCCGTCGTCCCGGATGGAGCCCGCCAGTATGTACGGGACGCCGTGCCGTTCGCAGGTGTGCAGAATGCCGTTTTCGATCTGCTCCGCTTTCAGAAAGGCGGGAATCGATCCGTGGAGCCGCACCCGGTTGATGGTGTCCAGATGGTTGTAGTGCCCGTTGGGCTGACTTTCCTGCGTGTAGATGTTCTGCCCCAGAGCAGTGTTGAGGTAGGCTGCCTCCAGATCATGGGTGGCCAGCGCGTTGCCCGCCAGCACGGCATGGACAAAGCCGCCTGCGATGAGCCGGGAGAAGGCGTTGCGTGCGTCGTGGTCAAAGGCGAAGGCGGGCCCCATCACCCAGACTACCTTGCCGTGGTCCCGTTCGTGGCGCAGCAGTTCATAGAGCTCGTCATAGTCCCGGGAAAAGGCGGTCTCCCGGGAGCGGCCCTGCCGGAAGGCAAACACATCTCTGGCAACCCGGCGCTCCCGGAAGCCGTCCGGGTGGACGAGGATCCCCTCCTCTCCCTGTTCTGTGCGGCCGACGGCCACCAGATCTCCCTGCCGCAGGCGGCGGAATTCCCGGACGTCGATGCGGCCCCGATCCCACACGGCCACGCAGTCCATCCGGCTCTCCCGGGCCAGATGCCACTGCCCTGCGATTTTGAAGTATTCCGGAAAGATGCTCATGGCGTGGAAATTCTCCGGCGCCACGCCGTCCCGGGGCGCCGGGCGAAAGACGGCGTCCGGTGCGTTTTCCAGTGCGGGTGTGGAAAAGACCGGCGGAAAATAGGGGCGCAGCTGAAACGGCATAATGGCGTTCCTCCTTTGAAAGATGGTGCCGCTGTTCCACCCGGATGCAGAGAAGAAAAGCCCGGGGACCGCTCCTCGCAATACCTGCGGAGCAGTCTCCAGGCCCATCGGCATTCCCATCCGGCAAAAGGGCGCGGGAGGTTTGATTGCATTCAGAATATCAGAATGCCGCCAAAAAAACAAGGCCCTTTCTTGTAAATCCGGGCCGTCGGGTGTAGAATATCCAACATACAGGTTTTTCCTTCAAGGAGGCTTTTCAACATGAGAGACGGTTTTATCTCCGTGGCCGCAGGCACCCCCAAAATCCGGGTGGCGGACTGCCGCTATAACGCGGAACAAATTTTTACCCTGATGCGGGAGGCGGACAAGCAGGGGGTGAAGGTGCTGGCTCTTCCGGAACTGTGCCTCACCGGCTACACCTGCGGAGATCTGTTCCTGCAGGACACGCTGCTCCGGGGCGCCGAGGAGGGCCTTCAGACCATCCTGGAGGCTACAAGAAATCTGGAGATCGTGACGGCCCTTGGCCTGCCCGTGTGGGACAAATGGGACAACAAATTGTATAACTGTGCGGCTATTATACAAAAAGGAGAGATTTTGGGGCTGATTCCCAAGGTCTATCTGCCCAATTATGGGGAGTTTTATGAGCAGCGGTGGTTTGCATCCGGCAGCGGCGTGGAGCACGGGATTGAGCTGTGCGGGCAGCATGTGAGTCTCTGTACGAACCAGACCTTTGCCTGCGACACCATGCCCAACTTGGTGATCGGCGTGGAGATCTGCGAGGATCTGTGGGCCCCGGCGCCGCCCTCCGTGGAGCTGGCCCGGAAGGGCGCCACCGTGATTCTGAACCTCTCCGCATCCAATGAGCTGGTGGGCAAGGCGGACTACCGCCGCTCCCTAGTGACAGGCCAGTCCGCCCGGCTGATGTGCGGTTATGTGTACGCGGATGCCGGAGAGGGAGAGTCCACCACCGATGTGGTGTTCACCGGCCACAATATGATCGCGGAAAACGGTACCCTGCTGGCGGAGCGGCGGTTCGCCACCGGACTCACCGTCAGCGAGATCGATGTGGACCGGCTGATCCATGACCGCCGCCGGACCAACACCTTCACCTTCGGCAAGGAGCCGCCGGAGATCTGGCGGTGCGGCTTCACGCTGCCGGTGGAGGAGACCCGGCTCACCCGGTACGTCTCCCCATCTCCTTTCGTGCCGGAGGATGCCGCGGGCCGGGCGGAGCGGTGTGAGGAGATCCTGCGGATCGCCTCCCTGGGTCTGAAGAAGCGGCTGGAGCACACCGGCGCCAAGACGGCGGTGGTGGGCCTCTCCGGCGGGCTGGACTCCACCCTGGCCCTGCTGATCACGGCCCTGGCCATGGGGATGCTGAATCGGCCCGCCAGCGACATCGTGGCCGTCACCATGCCCTGCTTCGGCACCACTGCCCGGACGAAGTCCAACGCGGAGCTGCTGGCGGAGCGGATGGGTGCCACGCTGAAGATCATTGACATCTCCCAGGCGGTGCGGCGACATTTTACCGACATCGGACAGAACATGGAGAACCATGACGTCACCTTTGAAAACGGCCAGGCCCGGGAGCGGACCCAGGTCCTGATGGACATTGCAAACCAGACCGGCGGCCTGGTGATCGGCACGGGAGATCTCAGTGAGTTGGCCCTGGGCTGGTGCACCTACAATGGCGACCACATGAGCAACTACGCCGTCAACTGCTCCATCCCCAAGACCCTGGTGCGGCATCTGGTGGCCTATCTGGCCCGGGACAACGCGGAGAAGGACGAGGCCCTCCATGACGTGCTGGAGGATATTCTGGACACCCCTGTCTCCCCGGAGCTGCTGCCCGCTGTCCAAGGGGAGATCAGCCAGCGGACCGAGGATCTGGTGGGGCCCTATGAGCTACACGACTTCTTCCTGTACTACATGCTCCGCTGGGGCTTCCCGCCCCGGAAGATCTACCGTCTGGCGCTGTATGCCCTGGGGAAGACCTACACCCCGGATGTGATCCTGAAGTGGCTGAAGACCTTCTACCGCCGCTTCTTCTCTCAGCAGTTCAAGCGCAGCTGTCTGCCGGACGGCCCCAAGGTAGGTTCTGCGGCACTCTCCCCCCGCGGCGACTGGCGGATGCCGAGCGATGCTTCCGCGGCACTGTGGCAGGCAGAACTGGAGACACTGGAGTCAGTGCATTTTTAACAGTATGTGGAAAGCGGACCAGGGCGACGGCTATACAGCCGGCGCTCTGGTCTTTCTATGCGTATACAGATAAACACGGACAGGCAGCATGAACTTTCGCAGTTCTTGACAGATTCTCCCCCCTCCCATTAAAATAGAAGAAAAATTGTTTGAAAACGGAAAGGAAGCACACGATGGAAGAATCTCTAGAACATATCCGGGAGAGCGCGGAGACACGAATGAGGAAGAATGCCTTCATGCTCCATAATTATATCGAGCTGGAACGCGTGGAAAAAGACCGGGCGGTCTTCAAGCTGGACATCCGCCCGGAGAGCTGCAACCCCTATGGGCTGATTCATGGCGGCGCCATCTACACCCTGGCGGACAACGCCACCGGCGCGGCGGCCCACAGCGACGGGCGGTATTACGTCACACAGACCAGCGCGCTCCACTTCCTGCGCAACCAGGCCACAGGGACGGTGCGGGCCTCTGCTTGGGTCCGGCACCGTGGAAAGTCCACGGTGCTCACCGCTGTGGACATCACCGGAGAGGGCGGCAGGCTGCTGGCCACGGGGGAGTTCACCTTCTTCTGTGTAGACAAGGCGCTGATGGACCAGAAGGCGGCCGCTGAGCAGAAATAAGAGAGATGCGGGAGAGGGCGAACCCCTCTCCCCTTTTTCCCAAACACTGTGGAAAACCGGGCTGTCATATCTCCGCCCGCCGCCGCATAAGGTTGTCCCAGAGGTGAGGCGATATGAAGAGGCCGGTTTTTCCAGGCCCGTTCAGAAGAGGGCTCCGGCGGCTGGGCGCAGCCGGGCTGGCGGCCGGGACCCTTTGGGCGGTTGTGGTCACCGCCGGAAGCGACAGCGCGTCTGCAGCCTGGGCGGCCCTGCGGGCGGCGTCTCCGCTGGCGGCGCTGAAATGGGAGCTGGGGGACCTGTGGGCGAACGATGACCTCTCCCCCGCCGCGGTGATGACGTTGGGAGAGTCTCCCCTGCTGTTGTCCGCCCGGGCGGCTGTGGCGGAGCTGTGGTCCACCGAGCGGACGGAGGAATCCGGTGCGGACGGCCGGGAGGAGACTGTCACGGAGCCGGTGGAGGAGACGCCGCTGGAGACCACGGGAGAGACGGACAACGGCGTTCCGGCCAGAACACTGGTGCCTACGGACCCCAGCGGCTATACGGTCTGCGGCCGGTCCTACATCTCCAACAGCACGGACCACGCCCTCACCGTCACGGAGCTGTCGGAGCCCTTTGACGCCCGGCTCGCCGATGGGGAGCCTCAGATTCTGATCCTCCACACCCACGGCAGCGAGGCCTACACCCCACCCCCGGGCACGGACATCGTCTGGTCCGGCAACTACCGCACTACGGACTCCCGCTACAACGTGGTGGGGGTGGGAGACGAGATGGCGGAGGTGTTTACCGCCGCCGGGATCTCCGTCCTCCATGACCGGACACTGTACGACTACTCGTCGTACAACGACGCCTATAACAACGCCCTGGCGGCCATTGAGACCTATCTGGCGGAATACCCCTCCATCCGCTTCATCCTGGATGTCCACCGGGACGCCATCGGCGACGCGGAGGGCAATCAGTACAAGGTGATCTCGGAGATCGACGGGGTGGGCACCTCCGCCCAGATGACTCTGGTGATGGGCAGCGACGGCAGCGGCCTGGCTCATGAGCACTGGATGGAGAATCTGAAACTGGCGGTGGCCCTTCAGGACAATATCTTGCAAAGCTATCCCACCCTGATGCGGCCGATCCTGCTGCGGAATTCCCGCTATAACCAGCACGCCACCACCGGCTCCTTGCTGGTAGAGGTAGGGGCCGCCGGCAACTCTCCGGAGGAGGCCGCCCTGGCGGGCCGCCTGTTCGCCCAGCAGATGGCGGACTATCTCATTGATCTGGGCAAGTGACAGAGGCGGTCCTGCGGAGAGCAGGCCATCCGGCCCCGGTCCGACGGCAAAAGCCCCGTCCGAACGGACGGGGCTTTTTGCTTTGAAGGCTCAGGGCTCCTCCGCCAGGGGGAAGGACACCACAGCGGTGAACAAGTCCGCCAGCGTCTCCACGTGGAAATCTCCGCCGCAGGCCTCGGTAAAGGAGCTGGCGATGGAAAGGCCCAAGCCGCTGCCGCCATCGGTACGGCTGGCGTCGCCCCGGACGAACCGGGCCGTCAGGTCCACGCCTGTGGGCAGCTCCTCCCGGGAGGTGTTGCGCAGGCTGGCCTCCGCCCTGCCCACCTCGGTCTTTAAGGAGAGGTAGACCCGGCTTCCCGCCAGGGCATATTTCAGGGCGTTGTCGATGAGGTTCTGGAACACCCGGTACAGCCGCCGGCCGTCAGCCGTGATCATCACCGGTATCTCCGGCAGCTCCATCCGGAAGGTCAGCCCGCTTTGGGAGATAGGCCCCTCCAGGTCCGCCAGGGTCTGCCGCAGGAGCTTGGCAAAATCCAGCCGCTCCAAGTGGACCGGCAGCTGGCCGGAGGCGGCCTTGCTGACCTCGAACACATCCTGGACCATCACTGCCAGCCGTCGGGCCTTCTCGTCGATGATCCGGGCGTAGTCCGCTGCGGCCCCCTCCAGGGGCTCCTGCCGCAGCAGTTCCGCATAGGAGAGCACAGAGGTCAGGGGCGTTTTCAGGTCGTGGGACACGTTGGAGATCAGCTCTACCTTCATCCGTTCGCTGCGGGTCTGCTCTGCCAGGGCCCGGTGCAGGCCCGCCTGGATGTCGTTCAGCTGCTCCGCGGTCTGATGCAGGTCTGCGTCCGCCGGCAGGTCCAGGGGCGTTTCCAGATCCCCGTCCCGGATGGCCGTCACTTGGTCCGCCAGCAGGCCGATATCCCGGACCAGGGTCCAGTCCCGCCGGATCCAGAAGATTTCCAGGACCCCTATCAGCGCAAAGGCGGGAACAAAAACGCAGATCACAGTCAGAGAAGAGTTCCAAAGCATTTCATACACAGGGACACAGCAGAGAACAGCTGTAAGCATAATGGCCCATAGTGCAAGGTTCCGCACCAGAGACCGCCGCCGGAGCCGCTTCTGCACCGGCAGCTTCAAGTCTCTTGCCAAGAATGCGTTTTTCAGCCCCCTCAACAGACTCCGCCGCTGCTCCCTTTCCGTGTTTTTCCGGGTGATGTGCCGCAGCCACAGCGCCCACACCAGCGCCAGCAGCGCCGGGGCATTGGCGGGCAGCAGCGCCGCCAGCCGCAGGGCGTCCGTCACGGTCGGACCCACCCAGCCGTAATACCAGAATTCAAAGGGAGAGTAGCCGCCGAAGCCTGTGGAGAACACCATGGAGAGGACTGCCAGGGCAGCCGCCAGCCACCAGATCTCTCCGGGCACGCGGCGAGTGAAAGTGGCCAGCTTTTTCTCCGCCCTCCGCCGTTCCGCCCGCAGGAAATGGGCGGCGATCAGGCATACGGCTCCAACTGCGCACAGCACCGCCCGCAGCAGGTAGAATCCCTGCATCTCCCGAATGTGCTGATATAAGCCGTAAAAATCATCGTAGAAGCGGGTTTGTCCGCCGCTGTTCAGCTGGAGATAAGGCACCGGCTCCTCCCGGACGGCCATGTAGACGGTCACATCCGCCGCGTCCTCCCCGGCGGTGAAGTTCTCATAGCCGGGGACGTCCCACAGGGAATCCTCTGTAAAAAATCCATCGCCGTAAACGTCCACTGGCTCTCCATCCTTGGTGATGGTGACTGTACCGTTCTGGAAGGTCAGCAGAAAGTTGTAGCCCTCCGGCACGGCCCAGCTGGAGGAGAGGATCATATTCGCTGGAGCATTGCTGTAATAGGAGTCCTCCCCCGATCCCTGGACCCGGTAGAGGAGATTCTTGTCCTCTGCATAGGAGGCGTCTGGCGCCTCCTCTTTCGGGGTTGCTATATCTTCTGTGGCAGTGTCCGTGGATCCCCACTCGTACCAGGTGATGCCAGCACTGGACACGACGTAGGTATCCCCGGAAGCAGTATCCCACCACTCCAGGTCGCTGCCGGTGGCCATAGCCAGAAAGGCCCGCAGCCGTTGGGCCACCTCCTGCCGGAAGGCTGGGGTCTCCTGCCAGTCTGTACTCCACCATCCGCTGCCGAAGGAGCCGCTGTCGACCCCGCTGGCCAGGCGGCCCGCCGTCTGTCCCAGGCTCCCCAGCACCAGGCTCACGCCCAGTACCAGGGCCGCCAGTCCGGCCGCCGCCCGCAGCCTGCCGCAGGTCTTTCCGGAGACGCGGACCTTCGCCACGCCCGGGGCGTCCTCCACCCCCTTCAGAGCCTCCCGGACCTCCCCGGCCACAAGTTGTTCCAGACCTTCGTCAGGTCCCGTGCTGTTCCATTTTGTATCCAATGCCCCACACCACCTTGATGTAATCTGGCTCCTTGGGATTGAGCTCGATTTTTTCCCGAATGCGCCGGATGTGGACCATCACCGTGTTTTCGCAGGCGTAGGCCGCCTCCCCGTCCCACACCCGGCGGTAGATCTCCTCCGCCGGGAAGATGCGGCCGGGGTTACGCATCAGCAGGTCCACGATCTTTGTCTCCGTGGCGGTGAGCTTCACCGCTTCCCCATCCGCCCGCAGTTCCCGGCGGTCCGGGTCGTAGGTGAGGCGCCCGTTGACGATGAGGCCCTGCCGCTCCTCCGCGTGGACGTCCCCCAGCAGGGTGTACCGCCGCAGCTGGCTCCGGACTCTGGCCGCCAGCTCCTGGGGGTTGAAGGGCTTGGTCACATAGTCGTCCGCCCCCATGGAGAGGCCCAGGATCTTGTCCGTGTCCTCACTTTTGGCGGAGAGGACGATCACCGGCAGGTTCCGCTTTTCCCGGATCCGCAGCAGAGCGGACAGCCCGTCCAGCTTGGGCATCATCACGTCGATGAGGATCAGCCGCACCGCCGGGTCCAGGGCCAGATCCAGAGCCTCCATGCCGTCATAGGCCCGCAGGACCCGGTAGCCCTCCCGCTCCAGGGTGATGGCGATGGCCCCCACGATCTCCGGATCGTCGTCTACCACCAGAATGCACGCGTTCATCTCGATCCCTCCTTGAGCTGATTGTAGCATACCGGGGAATTCTTACAAACACCCGGAGAAATTTCTTACAGATTTCTTACGGTTTCAAGCGGCACAAAAAAAGGGCCCTCCCGGGAAGGAAAGCCCTTCTTTTCAATGGCTCACTTTTTCAGCGGCATGGAGAAGAGGACCCGGGTGGAGGCCTGGTCGCTCTCGGCCTTCAGAGTTCCCTTGTGCTCCGTCGCAATGGAGGCGGCGATGGGCAGCCCCAGGCCGAAGCCGGACTGCTCCCCCCGGGAGGCGTCCGCCCGGTAGAATCGCTCGAACAGGCGGCCCAGCTGGTCCGGTGGGATGGGATCGCCGGGGTTGGATACCAGCAGACGGGCCTGCCGGTCTGTGCGCCGCAGGGTCAGGCTGATGGTACCCCCCGCCTGCCCATACTTGATGGCGTTGTCCAGCAGGACGCCGATCAGCTGGCGCAGTTTGTCGGCGTCGCCGGTGACGGTCACGTCGGGGGTGATGTCGCTCTCCAGGGGCTTTCCCGCCTCAAAGGCCACCGGTTCAAAGGCCAGTACGCAGTCCGTGGCCAGGTCGGAGAGCGAGACCTCCCCCATCACCGCCGTGGGAACCGCATTGTCCGCCCGGGCCAGGGTCAGCATCTCCTCCACCAGGGACTTCATCTGTCCGGCCTCGGAGCGGATGTTGTCCGCCCACCGGGCCGGGCGGTCCTCCAGCGGCGCCGCCTCCAGCAGTTCCGCATTGGAGAGGATCACGGTCAGCGGCGTCTTCAGCTCGTGAGAGGCGTCGGAAAGGAACTGCCGCTGCTGCTGCCAGGCCTTTGCCACCGGGCGGGTGGCCCACCGGGCCAGCAGGATGGAGACGCCCAGAAGCAGCAGCAGCGCCGCCAGACCGATTTGCAGATAGGAGCCCATGATCTCCTGCAATGTGGCCTGCTCCATGGACATGTCCACAAAGGCGATGCGCTCGTATAGTCCATAGTCCCGGCGCAGATACCGCAGGCCGTAGCTGTGGATAGTGCCCTCGGGCCGGTTCTGCTGGAGACAGTCGGTAAGAATGGTCTGCAGCTCCTGTGTGTCCTGCAGATTGGAATAGGTCCCGCCTGTGACAAAGGCCTCGTAGATTCCGCTGCGGTCCCAGAGATTCACCGTGAAATAGGGCAGCAGAACGTCTTCCCCGCCCCGGTTGAGCCCCAGATCCGGCCGGCCGCTGGGAGTGTCGTCCTCCATGACCCGCTGGAGCACCTGATGGCTGATGACCTCGATGTTCTGCTTGGCGGAGAAAAACACAGCCGTGAATACCACGCCCAGTACCGCGGTCACCAGAATCATGCACATGGCCACGAATTTGATCTGCAATTTTCGGATCATGGGAGGATCGCCCCCTTCCTGTCGAAAACTCTGTGGAAAAGTGGAAAAAATGTGGACTTTGTGGAAAACTACGCCTCCTCAGGCGCTTCCAGGCAGTAGCCCACCATGCGGATCGTGCGGATCTTCACCTGGGAGTGGAGATGGTCCAGCTTCTTCCGCAGGAAGGAGATGTAGACCTCCACATTGTTGTCCTCTGCGTCGGACTCATAGCCCCAGACCTTCAGCAGCAGCTTCTCCTTGGTGATGACCAGCTTCTGGTTCAGCATCAGCATCTCCATCATGTCGAACTCCTTCCGGCTGAGCCGCACGGAGCGCTCGCCGCAGGAGAGGGTGAAGGAGGTCTTCTCCAGCCGCAGGTCTCCGTATTTCAGGGCATCAGTCTGCCGCAGCTCCGGCTGGCGGCGGGTCAGGGCCCGGATGCAGGCCAGCAGCTCCTTGGGCTCAAAGGGCTTGGTGAGATAGTAGTCCGCACCGGAGTCCAGCCCGTTCACCCGGTCCGTCAGCTCGGACCGGGCCGTGAGCATCAGCACCGGCGTGGTGCTGCCCTCCGCCCGCAGGCGGCGCAGCACGGTGAAGCCGTCCAGCTTGGGCAGCATCACGTCCAGCAGGATCACGTCATAAATGGAGGTCAGGGCGTTGTCCAGCCCCGCCTCGCCGTCGTGGCAGACGTCCACCGTATAGCCGTTCAGCTCCAACAGGTCCTGGAGGGTGGCGGCCAGGCGGACCTCATCCTCCACCACCAGTACGCGCATGAAATCACCTCCGTTTGCAGGATCGCGCGCCGTTTCTGCCGGCAGCGCCACACAGGGGGGAGCCCGGGGGCTCCCCCCTGGTCAGATGAGACGGATGGGAAACGAGATCGAGTTTATTCGCCCGTGGCGTCCGCCGCAGTCAGGCCATTCTCCGCCACAGAGAGAATGGTGTCCACCGAAGCGGTGTCTATCTGGTAGATGGTGGAATCCCCCTCCATGCGGACGTAGTAGCCGGTCTGGTCCAGGTTCTCGCTGCCGAAGGTCAGGGTCAGCGTCCCCTCGGTACCGGTGTCGTTCAGGTAGAGAATGGTAACCGTGGCCTGGGGTGCGTCAAAGCCGCACAGGGCAGCGGCCTCGTCTGTGGGCTTGTAGTCCACGCATTTGGTGAAGGTCAGCGCCCCCAGCTCCGCCAGCAGAGAGGCGGTGTCCGCGCTGCCGGTGACGTCCTCGCCGCTGGCAGCCCAGGTGACGGTGACCGTCTCCTCCCCGGTCTCCTCGTCGGTGGAGGTCTCCTTGTCGATGGGCCGCAACAGGGTGCTGGCGGCGCCCTCAACGGTGACGGACTGGAGGTTTTCCTCCGTCAGCTGGGGCAGCTCCGGCAGGTCGCACATGTCATAGATGGTCTTGGACATCTCGGTGTACAGGGAGTTGGAGATGATATACACCGGACTCTCCTGTTCATTCATCAGCATATAGTAGCTGTTGCCGTCCGTAGTGGTGTTGCCCAGGGAGATGGTCAGCGTCCCGCCGTCCGGCTTGGCTGCGGTCAGGGTGGCGAAGGGTTGGTCCAGGCCATAGGCCTCCAGCGTATCGCCCTCTGTAATGGTCTGCTGGGGTTTGAGGTTGGTGAGAAGGGTCAGGATCGACTGGATGGTGGAGTCATCCAGGGGAAACTCCGGGTCGTCGGACCAGACCCACTTGCCCGCCTCGTCCAGATGGAAGGACAGCGTGGCGTTGCCGTTGTCATAGGTGAGGGACGAATAGGCGGCCTCCGTCTCCGTGATGACGCTGGCGGCGTCCTGGGCGGCGGCCTCCTCAGCTTCCCGCTGGGCGCTGGACCGCTTGACGGCGGAGACCACCGCCAGCAGGATGCCCAGGCCCACCAGGATCCCCAGCAGGAGAAACAGCGTCTTCTTCTGTGTTCGATTCATGCTTGTATGCTCCTTCGTCACAGTTTCCGGCGGTGCATCCAGCGGACAAAGCCGTAGATCAGCAGCGCCGCGGGGATCACCAGGATAAACAGCAGGCCCCAGATGCCGCCGGTCGTGATGGTATTGGTGGGCGTCAACAGGCTCACCGGCTCCACAGAGATGGCGGATACATCGTCAAAGCCCACAGTGGCGGAGTGGATGAAGAGATCCACGTTGTCAACATTGGTAAAGCTGTTGGTCACATCGGTGTTGATCAGCGTGTCTGCGCCGTAGACCGTCAGCCGGGCGGTGGTGTCCTCGCTGATCTCCTCCGTGGCCACGGCACCCACCACATAGGTCCCCTGGGTCATGTTGTCCGCGTCCAGCACGGCATAGCCGTTCTCCGTGGTGGTCAGGAAGGGCTGGACGGTGATGGTGTCCCGGGTGGGATCCGCCAGGGTGAAGCCCCGGGAGGCATAAAACAGGACCATGGAATCACTTGTGAGGCTGCTGGCCGCATCCACAGAGGTGTCCGCCTGCGCGAAGAACAGATAGGGGTTGTTCTGATAGCCCTGGGAGGTGTCCGCGATCATGCCGTCCGCCACCTGCATTCCATAGGCGGCGCACAGGGCGTTGAAGTTGGGCAGGTCCACCAGCTCTCCGGCCATGTTGTAGATCACCTGGCCGCCCTCCGCCAGATAGTTCAGGATCATATCCAGCTCATCGTCCGCCAGATCCTGGTCCGGCTCGTTGAGGATCAGCAGGGAGCAGTCCTCAGGGATGCCGCCGTCGGTGAGCAGGTTCACCCGCTCCACGGACATGTGGAGCCGCGTGAACCGCTCCTTCACGCTGATGGGGACGGCGGTCTCGTTGTGGCCTGTGGTCTCGTACACCATCCGGGTCACGCCGGTGAGCACGCTGTCGATGGCGGAGGTCAGCAGGCTCTCCCCGTCGAAGTCCGTCTCCGTATAGGTGCCGTAATAGTAATACGACATCATATCATACCCGATTATGTCGCTGATGTCAAAGGACTCCTGCCGGCCGGTGGCCTCGCAGGTGACCACGATGGTATCCGCCCCCACACCGTACTGGGACAGGGCGGAGGGATAGACCGTGGGGTCGGTGTATTCCAGGGTCAGGTGGTCGCTGAGATCTGCGTAGATGTCCAGAAAGCGGACGATCCGGGTATCCAGTGTGTCCTTGTCGGTGAGCACGTGGATCACCACGTCATCCTCCAGCCCCGCCAGGTAGTCCTGAGAGGTCTCGCTGATGTTGTAGATCCCGCTGCCCGTCAGGTCGATCTGGGCCCACTGCTCCGGCAGCTGTGCCGCAAGCAGGTTGAACACCAGCACTGCCGCCACGGCCAGGGCCGTCAGTCCGGCGGAGAAGGCGCCCCTGCGGGATGCGTGGCGCCCCGCGGTCTCCTGCAGGCTGTTTTTCCAATCACGATGTTCCATATTCACACGCCTCCTCTCAGTTCCACCGGCGCTTCTGGATGACCTGGACGGTCAGAAAGACCAGCAGCGCGCTGATGGACAGGTACAGCAGGATCCCGGGCACGTCGAAGACGTGGTCCGTGGAAAAGCTGTCGAAGGCGGAGAGCAGGGAGAACTTGCCCAGCACATCCGGCAGCAGGTTGGCGAAGACGGAGGAGTCCCGCAGGTAGAAGGCGATCAGCACCGCGGCGCCGGCCACCAGCACGCCGGCTGTGACCTTCCAGTTGTTGGACAGGGCGTTGATGCCGTAGTACAGAGCTTCTTTGCCGTTCTGGAATAATTCCTGTGTGGTGAACGGTACAAAGATAGCCGTAGAACTGGTGGTCAGTCCTCGCTGGATCTCGATCTGATTGAGTCCCAGGGGCAGACAGCTCATCAGCCCTTCTTCCTGCTGGAAGTCCAGTCTGGTCAGCTGGCAGTTATACTTCTGGGCAATAGAGCCTGCCTGAAAGATGTTGTTGCCAAGCTGACGGGGGGTGTCCGCTGTGTTCAGCACCAAAAAGGAGACCAGGAACATTCTCTCGTTTCGGCTCTGCAAATCCTGCAACAGCTTTTTCGCTTCGCTGCCGTAGGTGGCAAGGTCAGAAGGAATGATGTCCATGTCGTATCCGGCGCGGACTGCTTTTTTCTGTTCCTCAATCTTACTGCGGTCCAGGTCGGTAATCTTGCGCTTTACCGTTTTGATGGCTTTCACCTGATCCACCGACTGAATGTGCATACTCACAATGAGCGAGCTTTCCATATCCAGAAAATCAGCCAGCAGACGGTCATTCAGCTCTGGGGCTAAAATCTGCAAAAAAGAAACAGCCCCGTATTTCTTGCCCATACGGAACTGCTTGCCGGTGCGGAACTCAAAGGAGCTTGGTGCAATAAAATCTTTTGTGGACAGACCGGAAGGAGCCAGCCAATCCCATTCAAACTGAAACGGGAGCTGTTCATCCATGTGGAATACCGCATGAAGCTGGGAAAGCCTTTCCTTACCGTCCAGTGTCCTGGCAGCTACACCAAGACGCTTGAAGTTATTGAGTATATCAGTCTCAATACGCTCCAGACGGGGCTTGGCGGCTTTGATGCTGTCAGCGTCAATACCAAAGGTCAGGTATTTGGTCTTGATGAGACCGTTGTTGCCTCTGGCCAGCTGATTTTGCAGCATCGTGGTGTATTCCTCACGGATACTGTCAAAGGCATCCCCCTGGGGCGGGATGGAAATGGAGTTGGCAAAGGTCTCCTCCGATGCCGCAAGGTTCAAAAAAGACAGCTGGAAATGAATCGAGCTGTCGAAATAATTGAGGAAATCACACCAGCCCTCAAAGATCGCGGTCTTATCTTCATTTTGGGAGAGCTGATAGTTGATGTCCTGAAACTGAATGGTCTTTGTGTAGTGGCTGTCCGATGCACGGCAGATCCCGTCCGGCCACATTCGTTCATAGGGGATACTGTCCTGTGCCGATTTTCCTTTTTTGTCCGTGCGGTTGGCGCGGGCAATGGCCGCTTCGATCTGCTTCTTATCGGCGCGGGACAGCTTTTTCTTTGTCTTTACCGGATGCACGGTCTTTTCTTCCGGTTTTCCCAGCAGACGGCGCAGCCAGCTTTTCATTGCGGTGAACAATGTCATACACCTCCTTATCGAGCATTTCCTGCCGCTTTAAT